>Ga0315272_10000354_pt1 | contig 22844 bp, 22 predicted proteins | sample C3_middle_MG_FD_203918 | JGI IMG/M metagenome (GOLD analysis project Ga0315272, IMG submission 203918) | Sediment microbial communities from Yellowstone Lake, YNP, Wyoming, USA - C3_middle | ecosystem: Environmental > Aquatic > Freshwater > Lake > Sediment | place: USA: Wyoming | collected...
AGAGTTCCCCTGTCAAAAATATAATAAATGTATAGATATCCGGAGACGTATTCCGCAAAATTAAACTCAGCGCAGGGATAATAAGGAGAGCAATCCGAAGAAACCTTAAAGTGGTATGATTATCTCCCGCCTTGGTTCTGAAATAACTGTAAAAAGACAGAGATATCTTAATGAGTCCCATAAAAATAAATGGGACAATGCTTCCCGAAAAAAAAGAAGTTATTATCAGAGCACTTATAAAAGTCTGTCCGCTGTGAAGTATCGCGGATTTATGCCAGTCGGCAAAAACATAAACTCTGTCAATGCTCAGGAGAAATAAAAGTCCCGCAATTGAAGCTGCAACAAGAACCGCCGGCAACTGCAAAAGGACCGCTGAGATTGAGATAATTCCATATATTATAAATGTGGCAATTTCCAGGCTAAGTGGTGAACTCACCGGATTAAGTACTGCCCGCCAGAATCGTAGTTTTCTCCCTAGATGAAATATTGAAACCAATCCTGATGCTAACATAATGATAATAAATGACATCCTGTTGGGAAATATTCCTCTGATAACTGAGGTGAGGAGCATTGATACGGAAATAGTAGCAAGAAAGCTGAAAAGGATGAGGCTTGTCTCACCAGAAATATTTCCTGAACTGTTCTTCTGTTCACAACTCACTGGCATTTCCGAAGGTTCAGGAATGATTTTCAGCGGCTTAATGCTTTCCGACGAAGTAAATTTAATTGACGGCGAAAGATTTTTATCAGGAAACCATGGATATCGGCCAATTGATTCTGTTTCTCCTGTTTCTCCATATCCCAGAGCACCTGTAGGACAGCCAGATACGCAGGCGGGAGTACCACCTTCAGCCAGCAATGACTGACAGAGATTACATTTAAATATTACTTTCTTATCAATATCAAATTTAGGTGCATCATACGGACAATTCCACTGGCAATAACGGCATCCGATACACTTATTATCATCAATTAGAATAGCTCCGGTAGATGGTTCCCTCGAATAAGCGGAAGCAGGGCATGCATTCATGCAGCTTGCCGTTTCGCAATGATTGCAGGCTAATGAAAGATTAATAACCGGCAATACGCTGTCAGCGCCCGCGTTGAATGTAAAAATGGTCCTTGGATGAACAGACCATCCGTTCTCAAGAACGCATGCGGCACCACACGCGTTACAAGCGACGCACTTGCTATGGTTAAATATAAATCCCTTGCGCATAGTTATTTTACACCTTCAATTTCAACCCTGTTATCATGAAATGCAGCACCATAACCAATATCAGTTACTTCACCGGCAATCAGACTGTTCACTCCGCCTCCCTCATTAAACCATATTCCGTTTGGGAGCACGACCATACCAGGGAGTATTCTTTCCGATATTGTAATCTTGTTATATAATTCACCGAGCTGATTAAAAATTCTGACACTGTCGCCTTCTTTCAGACCCCGCACCTGAGCATCAACCGGGGATATGCCAACACAGGGAACTTTAGCAAAATCCCGGATAATTTTAAGGTTCCCGAATTGTGAATGAATTCTGCTCCCGGTATTTGAGGTCATAAAAGTCAGCGGATATCTGTCATTGTCTGAAGAATGATTAATATTTACATATTCCGGCAACGGTTTTATACCCCATTTTTCAGCAGCTTCAGCTGAATAAAGTTCTATTTTGCCTGAAGGAGTTTCAAATTTCAGATCTTCATACGCAATATGCTGCAAGCCAGGCGCAAGAACAGGCGAATTTTTAAGGATATCAAGCGTAAGGTCAGAGTAGCCTTTTATTCTCTTGTCCAGCCACAATTCAATATTTTCATTCCCTGGTTCAGGGATCAGCTCACTGTTCACTCCCAGATTGAGTTTTTTTGCCAAATGATAATATATTTCACTTTCAGGCATAACCTCGCCGGGTGATTTAATAACACCTGGTTTAAACTGAACATACGGAGACCAGTATGATCCAATAATATCAGATTGTTCGAAAATATCCTTTGCAGGCAGTATTATATCGGCCAGGTCAGCAGTATCAGTCACGAATTGCTCAACCACAACCTTAAAATCAAGGGCAGAAATAGCTTTTTTAACCCTATTCGTATCGGGCGACTGAAGAACAGGATTTCCCCTTTCTATCCAGATTGCTTTAAGCCCCGGTTGGGAAGTATTTAATATGTCGTTCCCCAGTCGTGCCATTGATATTGTTCTTCTGAAAGGCTTATCCTTCTCCGGATCCGGAAAATATGACAATGGTTCTTTCAGATCATCGTAGATATAACTCTGAAGGTTGGCATAATTGAATCCTGCACCAGGTTTGCCTATGTTTCCGGTCAGAACAGCCAGTGCCAGAATTGATCTTATTGTCTGACCGCCGTTCTGATGTCTCTGTAACCCATAACCGGGTAAAATTGTCAGAGGTCCGCAGTTTCCAATAATGTTGGCAAGTTCTATAATTTCTTTTGCAGGAATACCTGTTATTGCTTCAGCATCTTCAGGTTTAATATGAAGAGACTCTCTGAATTCATCAAATCCCGAGACGTTTTTGCTGATGAAGCTTTGATCAATAAGATCTTTTTCAATCAATATGCGGGCTATTGCGATTGCCAGGGCTCCATCTGTCCCCGGTTTTGGGGTATAAAGAACATCTGCCTTGTCGGCAGTTACTGTTCTCAATGGATCAATCACAATTATTTTACAGCCCTTTTCTTTTGCATCAGCGATGAATGAAATCTCCTGGATATTTGTTTCAGCAGGGTTTTTACCCCATATAATTATTGTCCTGGCATTTTTAAGGTCCCATGGAACATTATGCTTTACAGATCCCATTGTAAGTCTTACTCCTTCCAGACCAGCAGGCCAGCACAGATTCCCGTATGTGACAGTTGTGCCACCAAAGCTCTTCCAGAATGAATAGCCGATGTCGTTTGTGAGACCTGACATGCCGCTTCCACGGTACCATAAAATACTTTGTGAACCCCATTTCTGCTTAATGTCATTCAGCTTATCACTGATCAGGTCAAAAGCTTCATTCATTCCGATCACAGACAGCCTGCCGGAAGCAGTTCTGATCATTGGATGAATGATTCTGTCAGCGGAATGTGTCCGTTCAATATATGAAAGTCCCTTGATGCATGGTCCCTGAGGTGTTGCTAGATTACCTGAATATGGCAATATTCTTATTATCCTGTCATTTTCTACCTGTACCCTGAACGAACAGGTGCTATAGCAATTTCTTGGACAGGCAGTTACGAATTCTTTCATTCCTCTATTTTAAAGCCAGAGGTTCCTCCTCTATTACATTACTTATTATCAGGCTGTGCGAGACAGGATCAGAGATATTTACTTCAAAAGTAATGCGGTCGCGGCCTATGTACTGCATGTAGGTAAAATCAACCGGACCAGTGGTGTATTTAATATTATTTCCACCCAGATTAATATTTGCTGAAACTAAGGCTTTCGGGTAGGCTTTTTTGAATCTGAAGTAACCTGAGACAGTGCCGGATGAAATTGTTCCATAACTTAAAGTATCGCCATTCTTCTCAGATGTAATTACAACAACATCTTTAAAAGTCTGATCGGAAAGATTTCTGATTCTCACATCTGTTGGTCCTTCAGGTGTATTATGTTGTTTTTTGCATCCCGTTGCAAGAAGCAGAACAAAGAATAAGGCAACAAGCTTTTTCATGGCCAGACATTTGTAGTTTTTTCCGGCCAGAAATATAATAAAATTGTTTCACAGGGATCAGATGGTGACAAGACTATTTACAGGAACCCATCCTTTGTTACCATCAGAGAGTCTTATTTCAAGCCATTCACCCACTGCATCCTCCACAGTGACCTTGGTGCCTTCGTGCAAAACGAACAGGTCGTTTCCGCTTTTATCAGGTGAGCTTTTCCCGCTAACCATGGAGTTGAATATTATAGCTTTATGGCTGTTGTATACCAATGACCTGTTTCGTAATGAGAAGGCAAGTGCAGTGGCTGAAAGCACGAAACAGAAAATAGCCAGCCAAAAGCCCAGAACCTTGTATCTGTGACGGCTTGAGTAAATGTAAAGTGACAGAAGTAAAAGGAACAGAATGAAAGTTATCAGGCTGATTTTCGCCCAGGTATTTGTTGAAAAAAACAACGAAACGAAGTTATACCATCTGACAAAAAAGAGTTCCGGAATTTCCTGAAAACGGTCAACTATAAGAGTCCTGGCAACCTGTAGATTGTAATTTATATCCTCATCGGCCGGTTTTAGCAGATAAGCTCTCTCATAGAAGAGTATTGCAAGGGGAACGTTATTGAGTTTGAAATATGCGTTTCCGATATTATAATCCAGATTTGCTGATCTGTAACCGGTATTGTAGATGTCGGTCCAGATCTGGAGTGCCTCTTTATAGCTTCCTGCTGAAAAAAAAGTGACTCCCTGATAAAATTTGTCCTTATTGGCACTTTGAGATGTAACAGCCTGCAGAAAGAATGAAATAAAAAGCAGACTTAATATGTATCTTTTCATTGAGTTCATTAGTTAGCCTATTAAGTTTTCAACTGACTTAATAAATTCCGTCGCACCGTCAAATATTGTGGCAGCTTCTGCACCCGATGAAGACGGAGCAAATCGCGCAAATTCGCAGGCATCCAGTATTTTGGTCAGATTCCTGATGGTTTCTTCATCTATGCCTTCGTTCTGGAGCACGGAAACAGCATTAGTCCTTGTAAGATCAGAAACAGGGATGTTAAGTTTATCGCTCAGGTATCCCCAGAGTGCTTTAAGGATCTCATCATAAAACTGATCTATCTCATCGTTCTTAAGACATTCAGATGCATTATGAAGCCTTTTGATCGCCACTTTGCCGGCTTTCCTGTTTTTCACCATAGAAACATCGGAATTACGTCTGATATGTTCCCGTCTCAGGAAGAGTACTACCAGGAAAGCAAGAAGAGAAAAAGCAAAAGCAGTATAAAAAGACTGGTAAGAAATTAAAATATTACCTGTTCTTTTCAGGTTGCCTGGATCATTTTTCACGAAGCGTATATCTTTTCCAAGGTATTTGACATCCTCTTTCGCCACACCTCCATATACTGCAACTCCGGTGTTCTTTTCATTAGTTTTTTTGGCAGAAATACGGAATTCTTCAGTTGTGAGTTTTTCATACCTGCCTGATGCAATATTAAAATAGGAATATGAAAGAGGCGGAATAATAAAATCTCCGTCATGCCGTGGAATCAAAAGATATTCAAATGTCTTCTGTCCGGTTGTTCCATTTAAGCCATTCCTTACGTTATCGGTAATTTTCGGATCATATACTTCAATATCAGGTGAAAGCTTGAGTACAGGGGCAGAAGCAATTCTGAGATTTCCGTTTCCTGAAAGAGTAACTTTATAGGTCACCGCATCATTTACTTTAACTGATTCCTTATCAAGCACCGCTTTTACATCAAGTTTTCCTACAACGCCCGAAAAGTCTGCAGGCTGGATTCCCGGAAGTGGTTTGACCTTTATTTTAACCGGCTTGCTGGCCGCGGCTAAAGGGACTGTCTGGTATGAGGAAAAGAAATCTCCAAAGAAAGGATCAGATTGTTCTCCTCTCACCTTCTTTTGCACCAGGACTGAGATCTGTACCGGGTCAATATTTATATCGCCCGTAACCTGCGGGTACAGAAGGAATTGCTGAACAATACCAGAGCCGTATACAGTACCGTTTACATTTTCCTGTCGAAGAGAGGTAAGCGGCGGTGTTTCAATATCGGACTTAAGAAAACTGTTAAAAGCAGGGTACTTGATCTCATTGATTCCGGCAATATTAACCCTTGAATAGATTTTTACAGTTGCCACTACCGGTTCCCCCATGAAAATATCACGCCTGTCGACCGAAAGATTTATGAACAGGTCTCTACCTCCCGACTCAGTAACTGGCTGATCGGTCGGAGTACTACCTGCAGATGTTGGGGTTTGTTTCTGCGCTGTGCTGCCTAGAACCTCGATATGCAATGAATCTGAAGAATAAACTTTATTTTTATACTTAAAGGTAGCGGGGGCGAGTGAAAATTTCCCTTCCTGAACGGCCTGAAGATAATACACGTAAGAGTATGAAACAGATGAAGATACCTTTCCGTTTATAATTTCCGTACTCGAGCTGTATGATGTCTGCGGCCCCATGAGCTTATAAAAACCTGTAAATGCAGGTGCAGAAAACTCCCCGCCTCCGGAATTTACAGTCCACATAACGGTGAATTGTTCTCCTGCGTTTACTGCTGTTGGGTATTCAGCCTTGACAAAGATATCCTGACCTGCGACTTTGCATGAAAGAAGTAAGATTGAGAGATATAATAATGCCTTTTTCATTTTGGTTATTTGCTCTTTACCAGTTTTTCACTGTTTTGACTTTTGTCTTGGCAGCTTTTTCAAGTTTAACTTTTTCTTGAACCTTTTTTTCATCATTCGCTATCGAATTAAGCAGCCGTTGAGCATCATCCTTAGAGATTTCCTGTTTCTGAGGTTGTTGCTGCTTTTGTTCCTTATCCTTATTCTGATCATTCTGCTGATCTTTATTTTTCTCCTGATCCTTCTGATCCTTATTCTGATCCTGATTCTTCTTATCTTTATTCTGATCCTTTTTATTGTTCTGTTGCTGCTGCTGCTGCTTTTGCTGTTCCTGCTGTTTTCTGAGCTGATCCTGGACATAACCAAGATTATATTTCGCCTCCTTGTTGCCAGGATTAAGCTTCAATGAATTTTTGTAAGCTTCAATACTTTCCTGAAGCTTATTTGCTTCAAATAATGAGTTGCCCATATTATAAAATCCAGCAGATTTCTTAATCTTATCCTCATTCTGATCAGAGCTTGCTGCAAATTGTTTCCCTGCTTCTTCAAACTTCTTCTGCCTGAAAAGTGCATCACCTACATTAAATACTGCGTCAGGTGATTGTTTATTAGCATCTATTGCCTTACGATATGATATCTCTGAATCCGGAAATTTGCTCTTCTCATACTCCCTGTTACCTTTCCTGATATATTTTTTATCGGTTTGTGCATTAAGAACAACAGAGACAGCCATCATTACAAAGATCACAAGACATTTGAGTATTGTTTGTTTCTTAAATATATGAATCGCTTCCCACATAACCTATCGCAGAATGTATTAGACTTTAAATTTAAATAAACGGATATTTGCCAGTTTTCTGTTTTTCCTTTCCATAATTATGAAATCGGCGATAAGCATTAAAATGGCAATTGCTGTGAAAATCTGAAACTGGTCATTATATTCTGTAAACATGGTGCTCTCAAGATCCTGCTTTTTCATTTTCTTGATCTGGGCAAATATTTCATCCAATCCAATATTTGAATTACTGGCGCGGACATAATTACCATTTGTGGCAATTGCAATTTTCTTCAGGATGTCTTCGTCAAGTTTTGTAATAACGGTATTATAGTTTTCATCCTTAAGATAATCCTTTCTGCCATTTATCATAATTGGTATAGGAACTCCATCAGTTGATCCGATACCGATTGTGTGAATAACAATTCCTGCTTTTGCCGCTTCGGCAGCTTCCTTCAGCGGATCATTTTCGTGGTTTTCACCGTCAGTTATAATTATTATTGCCTTGCTCTTACCTTCTCCCGGACTGAATGACCTGGCAGCCAGATCTATTGCTGCTCCGATAGCCGTGCCCTGTTTTGGTACCATATTGGGATTAATGGCTGAAAGAAACATCTTTGCCGAAATATAATCTGTTGTAATGGGAATCTGAATATAGGCATCGCCTGCAAAAACTATCAATCCAATTTTATTGTTTTCAAGATCATCAACAAGTCGCGAAATTGCCTGTTTTGCGCGAGTAAGCCTGTCGGGTTGAATATCTTCTGCAAGCATTGAATTGCTTACATCAAGCGCAATCATTACCTCAACTCCCTGTTTCTTTACATCTTCAATTTTAGATCCGAACTGAGGTCTGGCCAGCATTATGATTCCTGAAATAATGGCTGTTATTTCAAGGATAAATTTAATTACAGGCCTGATCCTCGACATTTCGGGAACAAGTCCGTTAACGAGATTGGCATCGCCTAAGCGCTTCAGAGCTCTTCCTTTTCTTATCTCATTGATAATGAACAAGAGAGTTAGTGCCGGAAGCAGAAGCAACAGGTACAAAAAATCAGGATGTGCAAATCTGAACAATTGCATTTTCTGAGCTGCGTTAAGTAAGATTCTTAAATATGGTGTTTCGTGCCGTTATCTCGAGTATCAGCAATATAAAAGCCAGCAGTGCCGGAGCAAGATATTTTTCCTGCTTCCTTGTATATTGCCGCACGTCGATTTTTGATTTCTCCAGTTTATCGATCTCTTTGTAGACCGCGGTAAGCCTGTCATTATCAGTAGCCCTGAAATATTTGCCACCAGTTTTCTGAGCTATCTCCTGCAGAATTACCTCATCTATTTCAACAGGCATATCCTGATACTGAATACCGTATGGTGTCTGAACAGGATAAGGAGCCATTCCCTGTGTTCCTACTCCGATAGTATAAACCCTTATCCCGAATGTCTTTGCAATGTCAGCGGCCGTTACAGGAGCAATTTCCCCCCTGTTGTTGACGCCATCGGTAAGAAGGATAATCACTTTGCTTTTCGATTTTGAGTCTTTAATCCTGTTAACCGCAGTTGCAAGCCCCATCCCGATTGCCGTACCGTCTTCGATCATACCGCTCTGTACTTCCCTGAGAAGGTTTATCAAAACCGCATGATCTGTAGTGATTGGGCACTGTGTAAAGGATTCGCCGCTGAATACCACAAGGCCTATTCTGTCATAGGGACGGCCGGAAATAAACTCAGTGGCAATATTTTTGGCGGCTGACAGCCTGTCGGGTTTGAAATCCCTGGCTAGCATACTTCCGGAAATATCCTGAGTGAGGACTATATCAATTCCCTCAGTTGATATATTCTGTAAATTATCAGTTTTCTGGGGCCGGGCTAATACAATAATCAGAAGCGCAATTGCAGCAGCCCTGAGGGCGAACAGGATATGTCTCAGATAATGCCTGAAAGTGATGCCCGTACCTGAAAAAGGTTCAAGGCCCGGCATTCTGACAGAAGCAGTAACATTCTGTTGCTTAATAATATAAAAAGCGATCATGACCGGTATTATGATCAGCAGATAGAGAAAAATCGGCTCGGCAAATTTTATTCCGTTCATAAGTCTGCCTCCTTTTCAATATTTTTATGTTCATTCTGTTCTGGAGACTGTTCTTCCTCCTTTGTTACCTGAACAAAATTCCATGAGTTCTGGAAATGCGATTCATTTTCATCGGCCACAGGATTATATTTGGCAAATTTCACAAGGTCAGCGCCTGTAAGAACAGATTTCAGATCATTATATGATCCGTCACGTTTAAACCCGGTTCTTACAAGGGCCTCAAGAGTTTCTGCAGTGGTTAACTCGAGAGAATATACTTTAAACCTGTTTTCAAGATACTGACGCAGGATCTCTGTCAGCCTGGTATAGTACTTCTTGATCTCCCCTTTCTGCCATAGCTCTTCATTCTTCAATATCTCAAGTTCCCTGAAAGCAATAACATGAGCAGGATCGGCGGGTACATAAATGTCGGATGTGCCTTCTGATTTCTTATGATTCCGTATATACCTCATTATTGCCCAGGCAGCAGCCGCTGCAAGCATAGCCAGCAGTATCCAGGGAAGGATCTCTCCAAGAGTAACCGGAGCCCTGTAAGGTGCGATTATATCGAATATCTTTGCTGTAGTATCGCGCGGGACAATCTTTACCCTGTTCACCTCAAGCAAAGAGTAATCTGAATAAAATCTTTTTATTCCGCCCGCATTTTTCACTTCACCATAGACCGGTTTTACCTGATAGCGGCCTGAATCGAATGATGTTACCAGATATTTATGTATGATCTTCGTTCTCCCGTTCTTATCCTTAACACTGTCGATCTTCGGACCTGAAATTATATCTATATTTTTTGATATAGTATCCTTGAATACAGGAAGCTGCAATTTAATACCGGAAGGTTTTTCAACCGTAATAGTATATTTGATCTGGTCGCCAATGGATATTCTTGTAGAATCAAAAGATGATGTTATTTTAACATCCTGACCAGCTGAAGATGAAATAATTGAAATGAAAAGAAAAATTAAAACAATGAACCTCTGCATAGACATTACCTTTTCTCAAACAACTTAATCAGCGGATTAACATAATCAAGATCAGTTCTTAATTCAGTTGAATCCACACCACATCTTTTAAAGATATTTTTGATAACTACCATATGATCATTCCACCAGTTTTCATATGCCTGCCTAGTATAAGCAGAAGAGGTGTCGATCCACTTCTCTTTCCCTGTCTCCGAATCTGAAACTTTTACCAGACCGATATCAGGCAAAGCCTGTTCAAGGGGATCATATACCTTCAGGGCAACAATATCATGCTTGTTTGAAGCTATCCTCAGCGCTTCTTCGAATTCAGGGACAATAAAGTCTGATATAATGAAAGCTGTTGATCTTTTTTTAATAGCATTTGTAAGGAAGCGCAATGGCTCATCAAGATTTGTTTTATGACTCTCCGATTTAAAATCGAGCAGTTCCCTGATGATTCTGAGTATATGCTTTCTTCCTTTAAGAGGCGGAATGAATTTTTCAACTTTATCGGAAAAGAAGATTACTCCGATCTTGTCGTTATTATATATTGCAGAAAAAGAGAGAACTGCTGCCACTTCAGTCATAACATCCCTCTTGTAACTCACCCTGGTACCAAAATTTCCTGATCCGCTCACATCAATTAGAAGCATAACAGTAAGTTCCCTCTCCTCTTCAAAGATTTTCACATAAGGATGGTTGAAGCGGGCGGTAACATTCCAGTCAATGCTTCTGATATCATCGCCGTACTGATATTCTCTTACCTCGCTGAATGCAATACCACGTCCCTTAAAAGCACTGTGATATTCTCCGGCGAAAATGTGCCGGCTTAATCCACGGGTCTTTATCTCAATCCTTCGGACCTTATTTAATAATTCGGTTGCTTCCACTTTACAACAAATTATTTTTCTGATTCATAAGATATTACACACGACCAGCTGCTATCCATGATATCTATAATGTAAGTTTTGCCATCATGTTTATCGATCCATTTGTTATCATCGCTTTTTGTGTATAATTTATCCAGTTCTTTCACTTTCAAAGGCTTAATACTCATATCACAAATCACTCTCACACTTCTGCAAATTGAATCGCTATTCAGGAAAAACAGGATTGTCTGGTTATCCATATTATCAGAATACTTAAGATAGCTGAACTTATTGTTTATCACTTTAATATAATTCATATCCTTATGATTCGCCTTCATATACTTCATAACATCCTTTCCCTTGTAACCAATTAGATTCTGACTATATGAGCAGATGCAAATGCAAAACACTGCAACTGATAATGTGATAAACTTCATTTTCTGACTGCTATGGTACCTCAACAACATTAAGTATTTCAGAGATGATATAATCCTGGTTTACATTCTCCGCTTCAGCTTCATAAGTCAGCCCGATCCTGTGTCTCATAACATCATGGCAGATGGTCCTTATATCTTCGGGAATAACATAACCTCTCCTTTTGATAAAAGCAAAAGCTTTGGCTGCAAGCGAAAGATTTATAGAAGCTCTTGGCGATGCACCGTAAGAGATCATACTTTTAAAGTTTGGCAGACCATATTTCTCGGGATTACGGCTCGCGAAGACTATATTCAGAATATAGTTTTCGATTTTCTCGTCCATATAAACCTCCCTGACAACATTCCTTGCCCGTAATATGTCTTCTGTTTTCAGCACAGCAGTTGTTTTTGGAAAGTCTTTTGCAAGGTTTTCCCTGATAATCATCTTTTCTTCTTCCATAGAAGGATAATCGATGATAACCTTCATCATGAATCTGTCGATCTGTGCTTCAGGAAGCGGATAGGTGCCTTCCTGCTCTATCGGGTTTTGTGTTGCAAGAACAAGAAATGGTTCAACGAGCTTAAAGGTGTTCTCCCCTATAGTTATCTGTCTTTCCTGCATGGCTTCAAGCAAAGCTGACTGCACCTTTGCGGGTGATCTGTTGATCTCATCAGCAAGGATAAAATTTGCAAACACAGGTCCCTTTTTAACTATGAACTCCTCCTTTTTCTGACTGTAGATCATAGTTCCTATCAGGTCAGCCGGAAGAAGATCAGGTGTAAACTGTATCCTGCTGAATTTAGCATCGATTATCGAAGCCAGTGATTTTATCGCAAGTGTCTTTGCCAGCCCGGGAACTCCCTCGAGCAGGATATGACCATTTGCCAGAAGACCTATTAACAGGCTGTCGGTCAGATGTTTTTGTCCGACAATTACTTTATTCATCTCCATCCTGATCATATCGACGAAGGAACTCTCTTTCTCTATCTTTTCATTTAAAATTCTGATGTCAGCAGTTTGCTCCATGGTTCAAAAATTTAAGTAGCAAATATAATAATTTGAGCGTCATTAATCATACCTGATTTTCGTTCCAAATCAAGTACACAAAAGAAATTTAAGAATTTATAAATTCGTGTTAAGAACTGTTAAAAATTCGTTAAAGGTTAACGGAAGGGGGTTTTAAGACCAGAACTTATTTGAGTTTATTTCAAAGTCAGCGGATTCCAGTCAAAACCACATCTAACAGAACTCCTTATCAGTAGGATTATTGTTAAGAGCGAAAAAGCAATCTCGAAATTCTGTGGCAAAACATACTGCAAAATAAGAAAGGCAGCAGAAAGAAAGAATACGATTTTAAACCAGATCCGTCCTTCTTTATTAAGTATAAGAGCGGCAAGACATGCGATGATGAAGGGATTCAACCAGAGGATATTCAGATTCCATTTCATCTGACCATGGTTGGTAAAAAAATTGAAAAAAATCATCAGGATTGAAAGAACTGAAAATACGGTATATATCAAGATATCTATTATGCGAATGATCTTCCTGTTCTTTATGAGGCCGCCAAAAATCATAACAACAATAATTAAAAGTGTAAATACGAAAGGCGGTGCCAGGAAAAAATTTGTTTTTCCCGATGGAGTACCGAAATCTACCATGACCTGTGGATTCTGAAGCAGAGGTATCATTTTACCCGATCGGTGTACAACGGCTTTTGACAACCCTTCCTTCATATCAATCGGAAGAAACATCCTGTCTCTTAAGGACGCCTTTTTATCTGCAGTGGAACCCATAATCAGATCTACTCCGAATTTAAGCCAGGCATAAGGCGCCTGATACTTTCCTACCATATCCCTGAAGGTTGTCTTATCTTTTGGCTCTGATGTCGGATACTTCAGAATTTCACCTATTGATTTTTCAAGCAAGTCGCGTATCCTTGTAGAACAATCATCATAGAAGAAATCATACCTGTACTTAATGTTTTCAGGCTTCATGTTCTCATTGATGAGCTCAACAAGTTTCCTTGTCTCCTTCGAATCAAGATTAATCTTTTGTGATACAACATATCTTTGTTCATAGAGATATGACTTAAGAAAACTGGATGTTTTTTCTTCGCTTACCATATAGTCAAGCCTGCCTTTGGCAAATTTCCAGGCGAAATTTGGCACATCGAATTCAAACACACCCCAGTTGTAAATAATGTCTGCATTCATCTTGGGAATAACGATACGCAATGCACTATGACCGTATATTGAATATGTTTCGGTACCGGGACCACAGGTAATCAGATAGGCAGTAGTATCACCTGTTGACTGTGAAAAGATGGATTTGGAAGAAATCAGAAGGAGAAGTGAAATGAAATAAAATACCTTTTTCATCATATGCGGGATTCATAAATAGACGAGAATCAACTTAGCTCTTACTTCACCGGGAGGGTATGTATTTTTCAATCCGGTTCAGGAAAACAAACTTAAGCGATTTTTGGCAGAAAAAAAAGGAACGATATATAAGATACCTGAGCCTGCGGCTTGCCTGAGCAGTAATTGTAATTTGAGAGATACAGGTTATCACTGAAAGAGTAAACATATATTAAAATTATCTATCCCTTATCATTTCTCAGAATAGCTTTTTTGTTAGCTTTACAACCTGTTTCCGGAATGCTATAAATTATCCGGAATTTAAACCTCTTACCAAATTAATTTAAAGCATTATGAAAAGGATATCGTTGTTTATAATTGGCTTATTATCTATGACACTTGTCAACGGGCAGAATTTCCCGGGTTTTAAACTGACCGATCTGCATGTTCATTGCAAAGGCGGCTTTACACTCGAGGATGCTGTCGCTAAATCCAAAAAAGAAAATATTAATTACGGAGTAGTAACCAATGTTGGCATAGGCTTCCCTGTTCACACAGACAGCCAGATAGATTCTGTTATAAACTCGCTGAAAAATTATCCTCAGTTTCTTATCGGAATGCAGGCAGAAGGAAGAGAATGGCTTAATAACTTTTCGCAAGAATCGTACAGTAAATTTGATTATGTTTTTACTGATGCCATGACCTTTGCTGATGCAAAAGGACGCAGAAACAGGATATGGATAAAGGAAGAGACATGGATTGACAATGAGGAGGAGTTTATGAACTACCTTGTTAACACAATTGTAAAGATTTTAAGCACTGAACCTATCAATATGTATGTTAATCCCACATATCTGCCGGAACAAATGGCAGGAAGATATGATTCATTCTGGACTACCGAACGGATGGACAGGGTCATTAAAGCCGCAAAGGATCATCATATTGCCATTGAGATCAACAACCGTTTCAAAATACCATCAGCAGCATTCATTACAAGGGCCAAGGCTGCAGGGGTTAAATTCACTGTTGGCACAAATAATATGGATTCAAATTTTTCAGGAGCTGCCTATGCTATTGATATGATTGAAAAGTGCCATCTTACACAGAGTGATTTTTACCAACCGGTAAACAAGCGACAGGGTGGAAAACTTTGATCTGGTCAGAATTCTCGAATTCCTTCCTGGAATAATTATAGGGCTGACAGTGCATGAGTTTTGTCATGCACTTGTTGCTCTGAAATGCGGTGATTCGACGGCAAGGGATCAGGGAAGAATTACACTGAATCCACTGAAGCACATCGATCCCATAGGTTTTCTGATGCTCATCATTGCCGGATTTGGCTGGGCAAAGCCGGTCCAGTTCAATGAGCAAAACCTCAGGAATCCAAAAGCTGATGTTATTAAAATTGCACTTGCCGGACCATTGTCAAATGCTGTAATTGCTATGGTGATTTCAATCGCCTTTGTTCTGCTATTTCCGCTTTCACATCCGGTATTATCACCTACATTACTGATCGTTCAGGAAATATTATGGTATGGAATTTCAATTAACTGGGCACTATTTATTTTCAACCTGATTCCATTGCCTCCTCTTGATGGTTCTCACCTTCTTTTATCAGTTTTCAAAAAACATCCTGCGGTATACAATGGAATATACAGATATGGCTCATTCCTTCTTCTGGGCCTTGTCATTGCCAGCATGGTAACAAAAATTGATTTCCTTCCGATCTCACCTGTCATTGAATTTTTTGTCAGAGGATTTCTCTCAATTCTCGGGTACAATTAAAGCTTCATATCAGGCCAAATCATTGAATTACCAACAATTCTATTCTGTTAAATTTCACGGAATAAAGTCGTCATTATTCTTTCATCTCACTTAATAATTTTGTATATTGCAGAAAACAAGAGTGTTGTGAGAACTTTATATCTGATATTGTTCTCTTTGACATGGGAACTTTCATTTTCCCAGAGTGATCCTTTCATTACTGTAAGGAATATGATGGTTGAAGAACAGATAGAAAGCAGAGGGATTACAAATGAAGAACTTCTAAGAGCCATGAAAAAGGTTCCCCGCCACCTTTTTGTCCCTGAGGAATGCATAAAATCAGCGTATGGCGATTTCCCTCTGCCCATAGGATATGATCAGACTATATCGCAACCCTACATAGTTGCATACATGACTGACCTTATAAAACCCGGCTCAAATAAAAAAGTACTTGAAATTGGAACCGGTTCCGGGTACCAGGCAGCTATACTGGCGGAATTATGCGACAGCGTCTTTTCAATTGAAATTATACCGGAACTCGCCATTGAGTCGTCGGACAGACTTAAGAAGCTGAATTATCGCAATGTTTTCATAAAATGCGGTGATGGATATAACGGATGGACTGAACACTCACCATTTGACTGTATTGTGGTCACCGCTGCGGCTGAGAATATTCCACAGCCGTTGATTGACCAGCTTGCTGATAAAGGAAGGCTGGTCATTCCAATTGGCGGACCATATTCTGTACAGGACATGATTCTAATTACGAAAAAACATGGCGAAATTGAAAAACGAATACTGGCACCTGTACGATTCGTACCTTTTAAAAGATTATAATTTTTACTCATTAAAATATAATCTGCTATGGAATACATTGTTGCACAAAAGATCAGGGATTCATGGGGTATAAAGCCCTGCAATCATCCTCATTTCGAAAAAGAATACTACGTGGGTGCCTTTCTGGTTAATTATGTATGCACCCAGTGTGGAAAAGAGTTTACAATTGCTGATAAAATGGAACTCGATGAATCAAGAAAAAAATCTTCCATGAATATTCATTAACTTGCAAATAAATAATTCTGATAACAATGGATCACAGCAAAACAACCACAGCATTTGAAATCAAAGGTTACACCATAGTAAAAAACCTGGGAGTCGTAAGGGGAATACTTGTACGATCAAGATCGATCTTCGGCAGCATCGGCGCAGGATTACAAACACTGGTGGGAGGCAATATCACAATCCTGTCGGAACTTTGCGAAAAAACCAGGGAGGAGTCTTTTGATATAATGACAAAACACGCAGAATCTCTTGGTGCAAACGCAATCATAGGAATAAGATACGAATCAACAGAAATTATGCAGGGCGTAACTGAAGTATTGTGCTATGGGACTGCAGTAGTTGTTGAGGTTCAGAAACTTTGATCTTATTCAGATGATCAGGCCCAGGTACCTTCTGAACTGAGATTGAGAAGAAACAAACTTCTGTCACTAAATAGTAGAATCCATGTAGATACATGCAACCTACGAGAGATTTCCCGTCTGGATCATCTTTGTTTCCAACCTTTTTTCAATTCTGGCCTACCTTTCCGGACTGATTATAACATTAACTGCTCACTATATTGCCGGCGTCGCATATCTTGCATTTATCCTGGCCTTCGGATACAGGTTGCTGAGCAGGCACTGCACAAAATGCTACTACTGGGGAAAATCATGCGGGTTTGGGAAAGGCAGAGTCAGCTCATGGCTCTTCAGAAATGAGGATCCCTCAAAATTCTGTGAGAAGGAAATGACCTGGAAAGATATGATCCCTGAACTTTTGATAGCTCTGATACCTTTAGTCATGGGAATTGTGATGCTGATAGTCAACTTTAAGATAATAATTCTGGCAGCTGTAATATTGTTGATTTTACTAACCACAGCCGGTAGGGGATATATTCGTGGAAGCCTTACCTGCAGGTTCTGCAAACAAAGAGAACTAGGCTGCCCGGCTGATAAATTATTCAGCAAAAAGCAAGTTAAAGAAAATGGCCATCAAATGCACATTTAATAACTGAGCACCTTATCCCGGTTTTCAAAACATATAATAAATTCAGATAGAAGAAATATAATATGAACATATTAGCGCATATTGACCAAATACTTCCATGAGCGAAAAAATTTCAATTGTACTTTATTTCATTACCGGAATCATTTGCCTTATTATGGCAGTCAAAACCATGTTTCCCCGCAGGTTCCTTTCATTCCATGAGCAAGCATCAGGCATATCCTGGGAGTCATTAGATAAACCGCTTCAGACTGTCATTTTAACTATCATCCGAATTTCCGGGCTAGCTTTCTGATTGTTTTTCTGTTGCTGACTGTTTTCCCTGTATTAAACTATTATGTCCATGACAATTTCATTAAATACTCAGTTCCTGTTATCTCTATGATATTTGTCTGGGGCTTTTTATCATCAATTTTGCACTCTTCAGAAAAACAAAAGCCAGGGCGCAATGGCAGGGATCATTGATAGCTTTGTTCATCCTTTTTATAAGCCTGATAATATCTACATTATAATCAGATTTGCATAATATCCGCATGGTGTAGATAAAGTTATTTTAGTAACTTGACCCCGGACATAAAACTCTTATTAGTTAATCCATATTTTTAGCATGAAAACTGTCAGGCTTATTTTTATTATATTTTGTTGTTTTAATATATCAGGCTGTAAACAGTCAGGTACTCCGACCGGAAATTTCACATTGGATGGAGTCATTAAAGGTCAGATGTCAGGAAAAATGTATCTGCAATATGGATTTCTTTCAACACTTCATAAGGATACAGCTATAATTAAAAATGGCCGGTTTTCATTCAGGGGAATGGTAAGTGAACCCACTCTTGCTGAAATCAGTTCTGATAACGCACTGAACAGCACAAATATTTATCTCGAGCCGGGGAAAATGAATATTGTTCTCGTAAAGTATGATTTTAAAGATGTTGTGATGACAGGTTCGGCTACCCAGAGTGAATTTGTTAAGTTCAATATGCTAACCGGATCGATGGTGAATAAAGATTCCGTTCTGGTTGATTATGTAAAGAAAAACCCCGGATCATTCATTTCTCTTCATTGTCTGAACAGGTTGACTGCAGACAAAAAATTATCTCTTGATTCCCTGAAATCTCTTTTCCATGGGCTGGATACTACATTACAAAGAAGCAGGGCTTCACGACGGGTTGCAGGCGCAATAAGGCAGATGGAGAATATCACTCCGGGTTTATCAGCATCAGATTTTAATGCAATAGATATAAACAATAAAAAAGTAACCCTATCACAATTTAAAGGTAAAAATGTAGTAATCATAGACTTCTGGGCAAGCTGGTGTTATCCGTGCCGGCAGGGGCTGGAACACCTCGGTGAATTATACAGGAAATATCATTCTGATGGCCTTGAGATAGTCGCGGTCACATGTTTTGAATCAGATCAGAAGACTTGGTCCACGGCTATAGATCAGTATAACATGAGTCAATGGCATAATGTTGTCGCGTTGTACAGAAGCGGAAAAACAGTGAATGAGGATTTTATTCTGGACTTTCCGGTTTTTCCATTGCCCAGGACAATTCTGATAGATAAAAATGGAATTGTTGCCGGTACGTGGCAGGGAAAAGCAAAGGATAATGAAGCTTCTATCGAACAGTCACTGGCTAATCTGTTTAAACAGTGATCACGCGGCTTTTTCGTAATGGTCAAGAACAAAAGTGCGAAAGAAGATCAAGCCTGCAGAGCAGACCAGTGCATTTACCCAGAAAATAGCGGATATGGAAATATGCTGGGCAATCAGTCCGGCCATGATCATTCCCAACCCCATTCCAAGGTCCACAGCAGTATAGAGAGTAGAATTGGCGGCTCCACGGTGAGCTGAATCCGCTAGGTTGTTGATCATCGACTGGAACGTAGGGAAGATCACTCCATTGCCGAAGCCTATAATAATTGCTGACAGGTAAAATAATACTTCATTTTTTGCCAGGGCAAGAAGAGGAAAGCCTGCGATAAGCAATAACATACAGAAGGTAAGAATTCTGCGTGGCCCGCTTCTGTCAAATACCTTTCCTGCAGTGAGCCTGGCAGCAGCAATCCCTATTGAGAAAATCAGAAAGTAAAGTGATGAATTCTGTATTCCGATTTCCCGTCCATAAAGGGCGATAAAAGAAACCAGGCCACCATAAGCTATCATTGTAATAAATACGTTTAAAGATGGCCTTATGGAACTCCTGTCGAAAAGGCTGCTGATTTCCATCTGAATATGTTTTCCTACAATATATCTTTTGCGGAGGTGAATAGCATAAGCACAGGCAAGGCTGCCCAGACTTATAAAACAGCCCGAAATAAACATTGCAGTATAACCCCACTGATGACAGATAAATAAACCGATTATTGGTCCGACCGACATTCCAAGTGTTGTTGATAAGGCGAAATAACCTATCCCCTCGCCTCTCTTCGAAGGGGGAACATTATCAGTAGCGATCGTGGAACCTGAGACGGTAGTTATACCCCATGTCAGACCCTGAGCAAACCTCAGAACGATAATTGCTGTAATTGTGAGTGCAACAAGGTAACCTGCAAGCAGTAATGAATAAATAACCAACGCTGTCAGGAATATTGTGCGTCGGCCAAACCTGTCGAGGGCAAATCCTGAAAAAGGGCGTACAATAACTGACGCAATTGTATAAGTTCCCACCACTACCCCAACCTGCATTTTTGTAGCATGAAGATCACTGACAAGATAGATTGGTAATGCCGAGAGAATGGCATAATAAGTGATATACATCAAAAAATTTGACAAAATAAGGAGAATGAAATCCCTGGTCCATATCCTCTCATTCATCATTACGGTAATTAAAATCGGGCAGCAAAGTTATCAATAAATTGAAACAGGTATCCCTTAAGTTGTCGTTAGTTATCGCCGGAGCCTGATTTGTGTTGCAGAAAAGCAGTAAAATAATAAAATGTATTGTACCTTATTTTTTCAAAACCGGTATAGTTTTTGAGGTCTTAAGTTGAACAAATTATTGTGATTGAATACACTTTTAATAGCAGTACTGATAGACAATGCCTTCCTGATATTATTGTTAGCTTGATTTTAATTTCCAGAAAGTATAAAACATATGAAAAGAATATTAATATTTCTATTGTTTATCAGTCTGTTACAATCCGGTTATGCCCAGATTATCAGAGGAATAATTCTTGATAAATCTAATGATGCTAAAATCGGTTATGCAACTGTCTATTTTGATGGAACCTTTGTCGGGACCAATTCCGATCAGAACGGCAATTTTGAATTGGACATTTCTAAATACAATTCAATGCCATTGACAATCAGCGCCCTGGGATACAACAGAATAACAATTGCTGATTTTGAAAAAAATGAACCACTGGTAATTTACCTTACTCCAAAATTTTTTGAACTAAAAGAAGTTGTAATTAACTCAAAGAAATATTCAAAGGAGAGAGTGGAGAATCTGGCTATTTTCAGAAAAGTATTTCTCGGTGATACTGAAAATGGCAGAAACTGTTTGATAATGAATGAAAAAGATATATCGTTCAGCTATGATGCAGCTGGTGATACTCTTAAAGCTTTTGCACAAAAACCGCTCCTTATTGTCAATAAAAAGCTGGGATATACAATCACTTGCTTCCTCAATAAATTTGAATACTGTAAACAGGATAAATATTTTATCTATGACGGGAACTCGATTTTCAAAAAGGATTCAACAGGCGGAATAGCTCAAAGACAAGCATTTGAGAGAAGGAGAAGGTATGCATATATAGGATCAAGAATGCAATTTTTCAGGGAACTGTGGAAAAAAGATATTGACGATTCCGGATTCAGAATTATTAATTCATTTGACGAATTATTAAGTTTTAATGACGTTGTAAAAACCAAGGATGACCAGAAAAAGTTTTTTTCTTACAACGGACCATTGATCATCAGCTATTACAGAAGAGGTGAATCAAGTTATGTGAAATTCCTTAAAAAAGAGGTATTTTTTGATCAGAACGGTTATTCTGATCCGTCAGGAATTTTATGGAAAGGCCAGATGTCGAAGTTAAGAGTCGGCGATATGCTTCCTTATGAATATGCGGGAATCTATAAATTGAACTAATCATGAAAAAGTCTTACATAATATCCTTTGCTCTGTTCTTATCATATTTTAATGCACTCATGTTCTTTAATTCATGCGACAGGGTGACTATTGACAGAACCAGCCCTGCATTAGCTACTCATCAGAAAGATAAGAAACCTGATACTCCCGTGCCTCTGGGCTGCATAAGAGCTTATTTTGGGGATTATTATATGTCATTTTCACAACAAATAGAAACTGTTCAGCCTGTCGACAGTTTTTCAAATGTTTTTGTCTATGGAGACTGCGATTATAATGAGATAATTATGACAAGAAGAGATTCATCATTTGTCTTATCTATATATTTAAACGGATATTCCGTCGAATCACTACCCTTAAATACGCCCTTACCTGAAGAGTATGGTAAGTATCCTGTAATAGATTTCTATCCGGCTGATCAATGGAAATGGAGTGATCCGGTCTTTTATTCCTTAGCATACTATATCCAGAAATGCATTTTTATAGTAACAGATAAAACGGATGATATTCTTACAGGTACTTTCAGCGGTATGCTTCAATCATCTTCCGGTGATCTCTTGCCAATGTCTGAGGGAGAATTTAAAATAAAAATCCTGCGGAAAAAAATAGCTTGTGTTCAGGCCAAATAAAACAGCTGAAGCTTAACACTTCAGCTGTTCTCGGATTTTATTGTGGTGATTCCGCCGCGATTCGAACGCGGGACCCACAGCTTAGAAGGCTGTTGCTCTATCCAGCTGAGCTACGGAACCGATTTCAGGCTGCAAAAATACATTTTTTTTCAGTTTTTCCAACCTGATTTTAATAATGTGCTCAACTAATTAATAGATTATCACATTAATTATATTGTTTTCATAAAGTTAACAAGCCCTTTCATATCAATTATCTGTCGCAATTTTTCAGGCAATGGTTCAAATTTGAATGCCGAAGAACCAATATTTATCTTTCCCTTTTGTAAGTCAATATCAACACTGTCACCCGACTTATAAGCTTCCACTGCCACAGGATGGACTATCAGCAATAATCCCTGGTTGATTGATGAACGATAAAAGATCCTGTTTACTGATTTAACTATTATTGCTTTTATCCCTATGTGAGCAAGACCTACCGACGGATGCTCCCTTGAACTTCCGCAGCCAAAATTATCTCCGGCAATTATTATGTCTTCCTGTTTTG
>Ga0315272_10000355_pt1 | contig 22803 bp, 23 predicted proteins | sample C3_middle_MG_FD_203918 | JGI IMG/M metagenome (GOLD analysis project Ga0315272, IMG submission 203918) | Sediment microbial communities from Yellowstone Lake, YNP, Wyoming, USA - C3_middle | ecosystem: Environmental > Aquatic > Freshwater > Lake > Sediment | place: USA: Wyoming | collected...
CGTGAACACATCGAGTATAAATCGGGCGCTGGCACGGCTGACCGAGATTTCCGGTACCGGAAAAAGGTGAAAGCATCCTGAGAACCAACGTCCCTAAGTCGCCTGCAGAACGAGACGAGCGTCACGGTCACGGACAGCAACCAGCAGGCGATGGTGAAGCTAACCGCCTCGCCGAATGTCGGCATACCGACTTTGAAGCTGAACGGCCTCACCACGCTCGACGTGGGTTTTGCGGCAGTATCCCTGCTTACGAACCCAGTTGCAAGCTACGCCTGGGATTTCAACGGAGACGGGACCGTCGATCTGACATGCGGCTCGCTTTCAGTCGTGACCGCAAGCTTCCAGCAGCCGGGCCTGTACCTTCCGACGGTGACCGTCACTGACACGGCGGGGAACACCTACACTGCCACGGTGATCGTGAATGTGCTGGATAAAGTACAGATGGGTGATTTCTTTACTCAGAAATGGAATGACATGAAAGATGCGCTTTCCAAAGGAGAAATTTCGAGGGCGTTAGGCCATTATGCAGGCGGTGCTAAAGAAGTATTCAGCCAGAGGTTTAGTGAACCAGATCTTGCTTCAGCGCTTTCGCAAATTGTTACTACTATGGGTTTATTTCGATTTGTAAATATCACTGAGAATATGGCCGAATGCGAACTAAGAATTGTTAAGGATGGTGAGACGTATTCCTTCCAAGTGTTGTTCATTCGTGATCCGGACGGAAACTGGGGAATTTTAAGCTACTAATGAGGAAAACATTATGAAAATTTGTCGGCTCATATTAATTGTCCCATTGCTTGCGTTCATCACCGGCTGCTATCTGCCCATCAGTGGTAAGGTGATCGACGCGGAGACCCAGCAACCCATCGAAGATGCAGTAGTGATGGTGGAATGGACCAAGACGCACGGTTTCGGACACTACTGGACTGAGTCATATAAGGTTGTAGAGGTGGTCTCGGATAAAGAGGGTAGGGTAAAAATCGACGGGTGCTATAGCTTCTTTGTGAATAAGCCTCATGTAACAGTTTATAAAAAGGGCTACGTTGCGTGGAATGACGAGGAGATATTCCGTGGGCCTCCAAGAACAGATTTCAAGTGGGGTGACCATATCTTTAGACTTGAACATTTTAAACCCGAATATTCTTATAATGCTCATGTCTTTTTTATTCGGTCATCTATTCATTCAGCACAAAATCTTGAGTCAAAGCAAAAAATCTATAAAGCCTTTGATTGGGAAACGCATTTAGCACGACAAAAAGATTGAAAATGCAAAAATAGAAAACATGAGTTTTTTTATAATAAAATGGAGAAGGGCTGATGAGCTTAAGTAATCTAATAAGATTATTGTTGATAGTTTCCTTTATGTTGGCGATTGATTCATCTGTCGATGCATATGACGATCAAGAAACGCATCCAAAACTATCAAACAGGGCCGTTTTTTTTTCGAATCTAGATGATTATTTAATACAATCCTTTGGAAGTCAATTCCCCCAAGGATTCGACTCCCTGATCAAAGGAGGAAAAATTATAGATAGAATCGCTGAAGGCTCTAAACTCGAAGACCGCCCCCTACCACGCGCTTCTACGCATTTTCACAATCCGCTTAAGTCTTGGGGCACAGCGGGAGCATCTGAAGTGATCCAAACCATTTTCTTTACGTACAACTCACCAAATCCTGGAACACAGTATTCTGCGCTGGTCTGGGCTACGGGGCGACAGTCCTATGATGGCACTGTGGTCAATCCGAACAATCAGACGATGTGGAACATTGGGGACGTTGATACCTAGCCAACATTAAGCTTGACAAACCCTACCCTATTCAATAAAATTAGCCCATGCCACGCCAAGCGAGACTGGATGTACCCGGAGCTCTGCACCATATCATGGTGCGGGGAATCAACAAAGTCAACATATTTGACGACAATGAGGACAAGGCGCGCTTTCTCGAACGCCTCGGACAGAACGTTATCGAGGGAAAATGTTCCGTCTATGCCTGGGTCCTCATGGACAACCACGTTCATATTCTTTTTAAGAGCGGCAAACACGGCATCTCCGCCGTCATGCGAAAACAGCTCACCTGGTATGCCCAGTATTACAACCGCCACCATAAGCGCAGTGGACATTTGTTCGAAAACCGCTATAAATCCATACTCTGTGACGAAGACAACTACCTGCTTGCTTTGGTCCGCTACATCCACCTGAATCCCTTGCGGGCGAACATCGTAAAGACCATTGAAGAACTTGACCGCTACCCTTTTTGCGGACACCGGACCATCATCGGGAAGGCCAAACATCCGTGGACGGACGCGGATTATGTTCTTTTGCAGTTTGGAAGCACAAGACGAAAGGGTCTTGCCGAGTATCGGAAGTTCATGCGGGAAGGGGTCGCTCTTGGGCTCCAGCCGAAGCTGACCGGCGGCGGACTTATCCGCAGCCTTGGCGGCTGGTCCCAGGTTGTAGCAAGACGCAGGACTGGGAAAGAGGAAGAAGGGGACGAGCGGATACTGGGGAGCGGCGACTTTGTGCATGCGATACTCAAAGAGACCGAGGAAAGAGAACTGCGGCAGCTCAAACTGAAACGATCCGGGAGGACGATCCAGAAAATCATCGACGAAGAATGCAAGAAGGCGGGGATTAGTCCTCTGGAAGTCATGCATGGAGTACGCAGGAAAACCGTGAGCCGCTTGCGGGCCGTTGTCGCTTTTCGGGGGCGAACGGAACTCGGCCTGTCATCCGCTGAAATGGCGCGTCATCTGGGCGTGGCTGCGTCCAGTATTTCGCGCTTGATCGAGCGAATGGAAATAAAGTGATGCTCATATAAAAAGCTCGTCAGGTATCAACGTCCCCTTTGTACCCCAAAGTTCCCCACCGAGACATTGAACGCGAACTGACAAGGTTAAAAAAGTTACCCAGAGGAGGGGAAGAATTGACTAGTGTTTGATAAGGGATGATTTACTTTCCAAGCACTTTGTATAAACATATTCAGGATCAAGATCAACCCCGCAATCCCATTCAATGGTGTCGAATACAACGCGAACCCGCCGAAATACTTCATAGTCTTTGATCCGCCGGAAAATACCGAAATCAAGAAACGGCTTCATGTCGAGATGACCGTTCTCACCATTTTCAAATACAACGGAAAGGACGTAGTCTTCACCGGGGATAACTTCTTTCACTGAAGGATACATGATCTAGTCTCCTTATTGAAGAGGTTGAATTTTAAACGGCTCCTCTCCATTCATCACGCGCTGCCAGTCTGCAAGCAATTCTTCCTGATGCAACTCGGCCCATGCCAGCGCCAGTCTTGCCTGTTTTCTGGGCAGTTCTCCTGTGATTATTTCACAGGTGCGAATGTCCACAGACGCCTTAAATTCGTTGTAATACACGTGGAAATGCGGTGGTGGGTGTTCTCCGGGCGCGAAGTACATTCTAATAATAATTCCAAAAAACATGGAAATCGTCGGCATTACGATCTATCCTTTTTGAGTTTATATCTCAACAGTAAGAAGATGAACATGCCACACGATTGCTCGTCGTTGCTCTAAGCACGACGGCTTCTTTATGACTTGATTATAGTTTCCAGTTGGATGAGAGTCAAGGCAAAAAAGTTCGCTTTCACAATATATAACTCTGATCCGTCCCCTGGTGATTCGCACCCGCCCCATCACAGCCCTTTCCGAAAAAAAGCTTGCAACAAGTCAGTAATATCAGTAATATACACCTCGTGAAAAAGGTACAGGATTTCTTCAAAAAATACTTCATTACCGGGCTGCTCGTGCTCATTCCGATCTGGGCGACCTACTATGTGCTTTCGGGACTTCTTGGGATCATTGACGGGATGCTGGGCGATTTGCCGCGATATTTGCTGGGACTGAAGTTCCCGGGGCTCGGCATCATTACGCTGATACTGTTCGTGTTGTTTATCGGCGTGCTCTCCGCCAACTATATCGGCAAGAACGTGGTCCGCTACAGCGACACTGTCATGCAGCGGGTCCCGCTGGTGCGCGGCGTCTATTCCACTGTGAAAAAGATCATGGATACCTTTTCCATGAAGCATAACTTCCATGGCGTCGGCCTGGTCGAATATCCCCGGAAGGGTTGTTACAGCGTGGGCTTCATCACCGGCGGCCTGCAAGGCGAGGAATTGGGGCTCACCGGCAGTTTTGTGACTGTTTTTGTTCCTACCACTCCGAACCCGACAGCGGGTTTTCTTCTTCTTCTCCCTGATGCGGAAGTGCACCGGCTCAATATGTCCGTTGATGAGGGCATGAAATTCATTGTCTCTCTCGGACTGGTGTCCCTGAGCGAGATACAGGCTAGTAAACTTAAAAACAACATTCACCCGGAGGTCTCGAAGGTATGAAACCGACCGTGGTGATCCTAGCTGCCGGGCTGGGTACGAGAATGAAGTCCGGCATTGCAAAAGCCCTGCACCCTCTTGCGGGACGGCCGCTGATCCAGCATGTTCTGGAGGCTGTTTCGGGTCTCGTCGTTCAAAGGACCGTTGTGGTGCTGGGCCACCAGGCTGACCGGGTGCGGAAAATGGTGGAAGGGTACGGCGCAACCATAGCGCTTCAGGCAGAGCAGCTCGGCACGGGGCATGCAGTGATGCAGGCCCATGAGGTTATCGCCGCGGCAAAAGGCCCGGTCCTGGTCCTGTGCGCTGATACGCCGCTGCTCACCACGGCTACACTGCGTTCGCTCGTCGAGCTCCATGCCGCGTCCCGCGCTGCGGTGACGGTCATGACAGCCGTGGTCGGAGATCCCTTCGGGTACGGCAGGGTCGTGCGGAGCAAGGGCGGCATCACGCGCATTGTCGAGGAAAAGGACGCCACCGCGGCCCAGAGACAGATCACGGAAGTGAATGCCGGGATCTACTGCTTTGAACAGAAGTTCCTGCTGGAATCGTTGAAGTCAATTAAGAACAATAATGCACAGGGTGAATACTATTTGCCCGATATGATAACGCTGGCGAGGAAAAAGAAGCTTGCCGTCGAGGGACTGGTCTGCGGAGACCCTGACGAGGTCATGGGGGTCAATACTCGGGTCGACCTGAGCTGCGCGGAAGATATCATGCGTTCCCGGATCAACCGCGCCTGGATGCTGGCCGGCGTAACCCTGCTCGATCCCAGCACGACCTTCATCGGAAGCGAGGTCACCTTGGGCCGCGACTGTATCCTGTATCCGAACGTCAGGCTCGAAGGAAAAACCGCCATCGGCCAGGGGTGCACGGTCTTTCCGGGCGCCCGGATCCTGGACAGTACCATCGGCAATGAAGTGACAATCAAGGACTGCTCCGTGATCGAGCAGAGCTTGATTGCCGACAACGCTTCCGTGGGACCCTTCGCACATCTTAGGCCCGGTGCAGTTATCGGCGTCCGCGCCAGGATCGGCAACTTTGTGGAGATCAAGAAATCAACCATCGGCGAAGGCAGTAAGGCGAATCATCTTTCCTATATCGGCGACGCTACGGTGGGAAAAGATGTGAACATCGGCGCGGGTGTGATCACCTGCAACTATGACGGGTTCGATAAATTCCCGACGATCATCGAGGACGGGGTTTTTATCGGCAGCGACAGCCAACTGGTGGCGCCGGTCCGGATCGGGCGCGGCGCGCTTATCGCCGCAGGCTCAACGATCACGCATAATGTCCCGGCTGATGCCCTGGCCATCAGCCGTGCGCCGCAGGATGTCCGCGAAGGATTCGCCGCGAGGCGAAGGAAGATGAAGCTGAAGAAGAAGTAGTAGTGCAAATTGCAAAGTGCAAATTGCAAAGTGCAAAAGTCAAAATGCAGGAAAGAGATGCTATGGCATAAGGCCATACCTTAATTTTGCAATTTAAAATTTGCAATTTGCATTTTGCATTGGTTGCGGCTGAAAGCCAAGCTATGAACTGAGGTGTTTTTTTATGTGCGGAATTATCGGCTATATCGGGAAAGAACCTGCTGTCCCCATCCTGATCGAGGGACTCAAAAAGCTTGAGTACCGCGGCTATGATTCTTCAGGCGTGGCGGTCATGCAGAACAACAAGATCGAGATCCGCAGGGCCGTGGGCAAACTCCAGAACCTGGAAACGCTGCTTCGCAGTGAATCGCTCTCCGGCAGGATCGGCATTGGGCATGTCCGCTGGGCCACGCACGGCCGCCCGTCCGAGGAGAACGCCCATCCGCACCGCGCCGGCAACATTGTGGTCGTGCACAACGGCATCATCGAGAATTACATTGCGCTCAAAAAAGAGCTGGCTGCCAAGGGCCGCACCTTTTTGTCCGAAACGGACACAGAGGTCATCGCCCATTTGATCGACAGCCTTGCCAATAACGGCGTGAGCCTTGAAGCGGCTGTCCGGGAGGCGACCCGCCACCTCGAAGGCGCTTACGCCATCGCGGTCATCGACGAGCGGGACCCCGAGGTCGTTGTGGGCGCACGGAAGGGCAGTCCCCTGGTTGTCGGGCTCGGCCAGGGGGAGTTCTTCCTTGCTTCCGACATCCCCGCCATCCTGCACCGCACGCGCGACGTGCTTTTCCTGGATGACGACGAGATGGCCATCCTTTCGGAAGTGGGTGTGCGTATAACGGACCTCAAAGGAAATGAAGTGACCCGCGAGATCACCCGCGTGCTCTGGAACCCGGTGATGGCGGAAAAGGGCGGATACCGCCACTTCATGCTGAAGGAGATCTTCGAACAGCCCCGGGCGATCACGGACACCATCCGCGGCCGCGTGTCCCAGGAGACGGGGGCCATTCATCTGGAGGAGATCAACATAAGCCAGGAGCGCCTCGCCAGGATCAAAAAGATCTTTATCGTGGCCTGCGGCACGTCATGGCACGCGGGTCTTGCGGGCAAGTATATGATCGAGGAACTCGCTTCGATCCCGACCGAGGTCGATATTGCATCGGAGTTCCGGTATCGGAACCCTCTCGTAGGCCCCGACGACCTGTTCATTGCCATTACCCAGTCGGGCGAAACCGCTGATACGCTGGCTGCCATGCGCGAGGCCAAGAAAAAAGGGGCAACGGTCATTGTTGTCTGCAATGTCGTTGGTTCAACAGCGAGCCGCGAGGCCGATGGCGTAGTCTATACCCATGCCGGTCCCGAGATCGGCGTAGCTTCGACCAAGGCTTTTACCGCACAGCTAACGGCGCTCTACCTCTTCGGTCTTTTCTTCGCGGGATTGCGCAAAACGATCAATGTCGACGATCTGAAGAAAAAGCTTGCCGACCTGGTGCACATCCCTTCGCTCGTTGAACACTGCCTTGAGGACAACGAGCGCATCGAACAGATCGCAAAGCTTTTCTTCAAGGCCAACGATTTTCTATACCTTGGCAGGGGCCCCAATTTCCCGGTAGCCTTAGAAGGCGCGCTCAAACTGAAAGAGATCTCTTACATCCATGCCGAGGGGTATCCGGCGGGTGAAATGAAACACGGACCCATCGCGCTGATCGACGAGAACATGCCCATCGTGGTCCTGGCCGGCAGGAACGGCGTGTATGAAAAGATCCTGGCCAACATCGAAGAGGTGAAGGCCCGCGGCGGGATCGTTATCGCGATCACGACCGAGGGAGACACCGAGATCGTCAAGCGGGTGGACCATGCGGTCGCGGTGCCCGCGACCAATCAGCTCTTGATGCCGATCCTCATGTCCATCCCGCTCCAGTTGCTGGCATACCACATTGCCGTGCTGCGCGGCGCCGATGTCGACCAGCCCCGAAATCTTGCAAAGAGCGTAACGGTGGAGTAACGACAGTAGTCAGAAGTCAGGAGTCAGAAGCCAGGATGAGTTCTCCTGAGTTCTGGGTACTGGCTCCTGGTTCCTTCGATGTTATTATGGATTATCTTGAAAATTTAAATCCGCCTCAACGCGAGGCTGTCCTCTACGGCGACGGGCCGCTCCTGATCCTGGCTGGCGCGGGCAGCGGCAAGACGCGGGTGATCACCAGCAGGATTGCGCACCTGATCCGCGAACGGAACGTCGATCCGAGCAATATCCTGGCAGTCACCTTTACAAACAAGGCGGCCAACGAAATGCGGGAACGGGTGGAGCGGATCATCAAGATCCCGCTGAACCGGCTCTGGATCAGCACGTTTCATTCGTCCTGCGTACGCATCCTGCGGCAGCATATCAGCGAGCTGGGGTATCAGAAGCAGTTCGTGATCTATGATGAAACGGACCGGTCTTCACTCATCAAGGCCTGCATGGCGGACCTGAGGATCGATGCCGAGCAATACCTGCCCCGGGCGATCGTGGCGCGCATCAGCGCGCTCAAAAACAATTTGATAGACGCGGATCAGTTCGCCAAAACAAGCGGCCGGTTCGGTTTCGAAGAAGCGGTCTCCCGTGTCTATGCGCTTTACAGCGAGAAGCTGAAGGAATCGGGCGGCGTGGACTTCGATGACCTGCTCATGTTGACGGTGAGGCTCTTCGAGAGGCACCCTGACGTGCTGGCGTACTACCAGAACCTGTTCAAGCACATCCTGATCGACGAGTACCAGGACACGAACGCTGCCCAGTACCGTTTTATCAGGCTTTTGACGGCAAAGCACAAGAACCTCTGCGTGGTGGGCGACGACGACCAGAGCATTTACCGTTTCCGGGGAGCTGATATCTCGAACATCCTGAACTTCGAGAAGGATTTCCCCAACGTCAAAGTCATCAAACTTGAGCAGAACTACCGTTCAACCAGCAATATCCTGGGAGCGGCCGGTTCCGTGGTCAGCCGCAACCTCGGCAGAAAAAAGAAGGAGCTCTGGACCGAGAAGCGGGGCGGCGAGAAGATCCTGTGCTACAAGGCAACGGACGAGAAGGATGAGGCCCGCTATATCTGCAGGACCATCCAGCAGCAGATCGACGAAGGCAGGAGTCTGCGCGAGATCGCGATTCTGTACCGCACCAACGCCCAGTCGCGCGCTCTTGAAGATGCGCTCCGGGACCGGGGAACCCCTTACCGGATCTTCGGCGGCCTGCGGTTCTATGACCGCAAGGAGATCAAGGACATCATCGCCTATCTTCGGGTGCTGCATAATCCCGCGGACGTGGTGAGCCTGCGCAGGATCATCAACGTACCTGCCCGGGGTATCGGCGACACGACGGTGGACAAACTTGAACGGGCTGCAACGCTGGCAGGCACGGGGCTTTATCAGGCGGTTGCCAATGCGGATCAAACCGATGTAACGCCGGGGGCAAAGAAGAAGCTCAAGGATTTTACCACGATGATGGACCGCTTGCGGGAACTGACGAACGTGCTGACGATCACGGATCTCGTGAGACGGGTGATCTTCGAAAGCGGCTACGGCGCCGCCCTGGAGCTGGAAAAATCCATCGAAGCCAGGATCAGGCTCGAGAACCTGACAGAGCTCATGACCGCTACCGAGGATTTTCTGGAGCAGCACCGGGACGCGACGCTCGACATGTTCCTGGACCAGGTGGCGCTCGTAACGGATTCTGAACAGCAGATGTCCGCCGAAGGCAGGCGCGGGAACATTGATTCGGTGACGCTCATGACGCTTCATAGCGCCAAGGGGCTCGAGTTCGCCGTGGTGTTCCTGGCCGGCATGGAAGAAGGATTGTTCCCTCATTCCCGGTCCGCTGAAGACGAAGATGAGCTTGAGGAGGAGCGCAGGCTCTGCTACGTGGGCATGACGCGGGCAAAGGAACGCCTCATCCTGACGCATGCCAGGGAGCGCCGGCTCTACGGGTATCCGCAGGCGAACCTGGTGTCGCGTTTCATCCAGGACATCCCCGACGAAGCGATCGAGATGATCGGCAACGATTTCTCGGCGGCCATTCAGGTGAAAGAGCCGCTGCGCTGGAACGCAGCTATTTCGCACCCGGCCCGGAAAGCCCCACCCGTGATCCGGCCTGCTTCGCCAACGCTCCAGAAGGGCGCGGCAGCTACGCCCTATTACAATGGAGCAGTGGTGCGGCACGCCAAGTTCGGGCTTGGTACGGTGCAGCGGTCCGATGGGGCTGGCGATGACCTTAAGATCAGCGTCAGTTTCCCCGGGCACGGAGTTAAGACGCTGGCGGTGAAGTATGCGAATCTGGAGATTATATAAGGCAGGAGTCAGTAGGCAGAATACAGTAGACAGGAGTCAGGAGACAGGAGTTCGAAATGAATATTACGAAACAGGAAGTTGAGCATGTTGCCAAACTTGCCAGGCTGGAACTGTCTGAGCAGGAGAAGGACCAATTGACCAATCAGCTGTCCGGCATTCTGACCTATGTGGAGAAGCTGAACGAGCTCACGACCACGGGTGTGGAACCGACGGCGCATGTGCTCGATATCAGCAACGTCATGCGTGACGATCTGCCTCAAGAGAGCCTTACCCAGGAGCGCGCCTTGGCCAATGCACCGGATAAGGCGGCAGGGCATTTCAGGGTGCCGCTTATAATTGAGTAAGGCGATTTCGGATTGCGGATTGCGGAATAGAAAGGCTACAACCAGAGAATAAATACCTTTTGACACGGAAGAATCGGATAACGGCTATGATAAAGGCGGATACATCAAGGAAGTATCCTGATTTTTCATAACTCAATCCGACGTTATCCGTGTCAAAAGTTCTTTTTCCTGTTGTTGTAAGATTTGCGCCACTGCATCACATGTAAAAAAGAAACGCCATGTGAAATAATAGAAAAAGAGGGAATCATGTTTAGATTGATGCTGCGATCAAAGATCCACCGGGCGACCGTAATGGACGCAAACCTTGAATACGAAGGAAGCCTGACCGTTGACCCGCTTCTTCTTGAAGCTGCGGATATGCTCCCTTATGAGCAGGTGCGTGTATCGAACCTGAACAACGGCGAACGCTTCGAGACCTATATCATCCCGGGCAAACGCGGTTCCGGGGATATGTGCCTGAACGGCCCCACAGCGCGCAAGGGAGCAAAAGGCGATAAGATCATCGTCTTCTGCTACGAGTACTACAACGAGCAGGAACTGAAAACCTTCAAGCCTAATATCGTTCTGGTTGACAATAGCAACAAGATCGTTTCCGTGGGCCACACCATAAAGGAGTAGGGATGGAGCTATACGAGCGGACAATTCACGATTTGCACGATATGCTGACAAAGGGCGATACCACGTCCGAGGCCATCACTGAATCGGTCCTTGCAAGGATCGCTGCTGTGGACGACAAGGTCAAGGCGTATATCACGGTCACGGCTGATGCTGCACGGCAGCAGGCGAAGGAAGCGGACAAGCGGCGGAAGGCCGGAGACAATGCTTCGCCGCTCCTCGGCATACCTTTGGCGATCAAGGACAATATGTGCACCGAGGGCATTGCCACGACCTGCGCGTCGAAGATCCTGAAGAACTTCGTACCTCCCTACGACGCAACAGTGGTTTCTCTGTTGAAGCAGGCCGGCGCTGTGATCTGCGGCAAACCAAACATGGATGAGTTCGCCATGGGATCGTCAACGGAGAATTCCGGTTTCTTTGTAACTAAAAACCCCTGGGACCTCAGCCGGATACCGGGCGGATCGAGCGGCGGGTCTGCGGCCGCGGTCGCTGCCGACGAATGTATCGGGTCCCTTGGTTCAGACACGGGTGGGTCCATACGCCAGCCTGCTGCCTGCTGCGGCGTGGTTGGGCTCAAGCCGACCTACGGCCGGGTGTCGCGATTCGGCCTGGTGGCTTTTGCTTCGTCCCTTGACCAGATCGGTCCTATTACCAAGGATGTGACGGACACGGCGCTGCTCATGAATGCCATCGCCGGTCACGATTCCCGCGACTCGACGTCGGCGAACATCCCGATGCCCGACTTTACCAAGGCGCTCAAAAAAGACCTGCAGGGCATGAAGATCGGTTTGCCCAAGGAATATTTCATCGAAGGCATGGATCCCGGAGTGGACAAGGCCGTGAAAGCTGCTGTCCAGACGCTCAAAGGGCTGGGCGCGACGCTGGTGGAGGTCTCGCTGCCGCACACGGACTATGCCGTGGCAACGTACTATATTCTTGCCACGTCCGAGGCAAGTTCCAATCTGGCGCGCTATGACGGCATCAAGTACGGGTTTCGCGCTGAAGGCGCCAAGGACCTGCTTGACCTGTACATGAAGTCGCGCTCCCAGGGGTTCGGCCCCGAGGTTAAGCGGCGGATCATGCTCGGCACCTATGCGCTCTCGGCAGGGTACTATGATGCGTACTATAAAAAAGGACAGCAGGCGCGTACGCTGATCAAAAAGGACTTTGAAGAAGCGTTCAAGGTATGCGATGTCATTGCAACGCCCACGGCGCCGACGGCTGCGTTCAAGATCGGTGAAAAATCGTCAGACCCGTTACAGATGTATCTGTCCGACATTTTCACGATCAGCGTGAACCTGGCCGGTATTCCGGGGATATCCATCCCCTGCGGATTTACTGGTGACAACCTTCCCGTGGGGCTGCAACTGCTCGGCAAGCACTTTGACGAGGAAGCGATACTCCGTGCTGCCTTCGCCTATGAGCAGGCTACGGAGTGGCACAGGAAAAAACCGAAACTGTAACGGCAGGGTCCGGGGTTCAGGGGCCAGGGTCCAGGTAGGACCCTGTGTGGCGATTTTATTGCGGATTACCAAACGAAGAGGTAGATCATCATGAAATATGAAGCAGTGATCGGGCTTGAAGTGCATGCCCAGCTCCAGACAAAGACCAAGATATTCTGCGGTTGCGAGACCAGATTCGGCGAAGATGCCAACACTCGGACCTGTCCGGTCTGCATCGGCATGCCCGGCGTTTTGCCGGTCCTGAACCGCAAGGCCGTCGAGTACATTGTCAAGACCGGTCTGTCCACGCACGGGAAAGTCAGTCCTTCAAGCAGGTTCGCGCGCAAGAACTATTTCTACCCCGATCTGCCGAAGGGATATCAGATCTCACAGTACGAACTGCCTATCATCGAAGGCGGCCATGTGGAGATCGTTGTTGACGGGAACGTGAAGCGCATCGGCATCACCCGAATTCACCTTGAAGAGGACGCGGGCAAGAACTTGCACCAGTCAGCCGGGAACGCCAGTCTCGTGGACCTGAACCGGGCAGGCACTCCTTTGATGGAGATTGTGTCAGAGCCCGATATCAGGACCGCGGAAGAAGCGTCCGAGTATCTCAAAAAGCTCCGCTCCATCCTGCGCTACATCGAGGTGTCGGATGCGGACATGGAAAAGGGCAATTTCCGATGCGATGCCAATGTCTCGATCCGTCCCGTCGGCGTCAAGGAGTTCGGCACACGGGCTGAGATCAAGAATGTGAACTCCTTTAAGTTCGTGCAAAAAGCTATCGAGTATGAGATCAAGCGGCAGGCGCAGATCCTTGACGAGGGCGGACGGGTCATTCAAGAGACGCGGCTTTTTGATTCGAATAAGGGTGTTACCTTCTCGATGCGGAGCAAGGAAGAGGCGCACGATTACCGGTATTTCCCCGAACCGGATCTGGTGCCGATCAAGATCGCTGCTGAAATGATCGAGACGATCAGAAAGTCCATCCCCGAACTGCCCGATGCGAAGCGTGAGCGGTTTGCGAGGGACTACGGCCTTCCCGAATACGATGCCGACATGCTCACGCAGAGCCGGGCCATGGCAGGCTACTTCGAGGAAGCAACCAGACTCTCGAACCAGCCCAAGACCGTATCGAACTGGATGATGGGTGAACTGATGCGGCTGCTCAATGCCGACGCAAAGGAAATCGATGACAGCCCGATAAAGCCGGAGCGCCTCGCAGGTCTGATCAAGATGATCGACAACGGCGTCATCAGCATCAAGATCGCCAAGACCGTGTTCGAGGAGATGTACAAGAACGGGAAGGACGCGGAGACCGTTGTTCAGGAACAGGGGCTGGTGCAGGTTTCTGACACGGGAGCCATCGAAACGATCATCGACGAGGTGATCAAGGCGAATCCCGGCCAGGCTGCTGACTACAAGGCAGGCAAGGATAAGCTCTTCGGCTTTTTCGTGGGCCAGGTGATGAAAGCGAGCAAAGGCAAGGCGAATCCGGATGTGGTAAACGAGCTTCTGAAAAAGAAGTTGAGCGAATAGCGGTCACCGAGAACAGCGAAGCAAAAATTCAAACGAACGTAGGGGGACAAGCAATGCTGAAACAAGTGCACAAACATATGAGTTGGATCATGTGGGCCATCATCATCCTGATCACGGTCACGTTCCTCTTCTTCGGGATCTATCCGTCCGGTGTATCCGGCAATATGGTGGCCAACGTGAACGGGGACGTTATCACCGGTGAGGACCTGAACCGGGTGTACCGGAACCTGTACGATACGTATAAGCAGATCTTCAAGGACCAGTTCAACGAGGCCATGACGAAGACGCTCAGGACCCAGGCTTTGCGCGAGCTGGTGCAGAGCAGGCTTCTGATCCAGGAGGCGGGCCGCATGGGCCTCAAGATCAGCGATGAAGAGCTCCGGGGCGCTATCCTGAGGATCCCCGCTTTCAGCCCGCAGGGCAAATTCGACCAGAGGACCTATGAGTACTATCTGCAGCGCGAGAACATAACCCCGGCGGTGTTCGAAACAGAACAACGGGAGTTCATGCTGCGGAAGAAGCTGGAGAACCTGATCGAGGACAGCGTGGATGTGACCGATGCGGAACTGGCGGCGGCATATGCATCAACGAACCCGAAGGCCAAAGCCGGCGACTTCGAGAAAAACAAGGAGTCTTTCCGGAAAACGCAGCTGCAGAAGAAGCGGAGCGAGGCGCGTGAAGCTTTTGTCCGCGGGCTGGAGAGCAAGGGCAAGGTGGTCCTGAACGATAAGGCCCTGGCAGCGAGCTGATCAGATCGTCGCTTCCCACTCAAGATCGCCGATCATCTCCCATTGGACGAAGTTCCTGAGCTGCAGCAGGACCTCGTCAGGCAGGTCTACAAAGCGGAGCCCCATACCGGGCTCCGCTTCCATTTCCACGCTGAGCAATGCCGTGCGAACCACTTCACCGGCCATTGATACGGTTTCGGTGCTGCGAGGGAGGGAAAAGCTCAGGTGGAGCACGGTATTCTCGGGCATCGGTTCGTGGGTGCGCAGGTAGAGGCCGCCCTCCGACAGGTTGATGCAGGTGAGCTCCTTTTCCGGGGTTCCTTCTTCTACAGCAACACGGAATTTGACGGCAATGCGGGGCGTGTCGCGCTGCAGCCCGGTGAGCCGGGAGATAGTCCCGTACAGCATGGCCAGATCGACCGGTTTGGTGATGATGGCGGAGCAGCCCTCTGCAAGCAGGGTTTCGTTCTCTGCCGCGTTCTCGGTCGTAATGAACACAATCAGCGGCAGGTCCCGCACGGCGGCGTGGGACCTGAGGAGTGAAAGCGCCATTGTTCGTTCCTGGTCGGGCAGGTCGCCGTCAAGCACGATGAGGGAAAAATTCTTCTTCTGGCTCAGGCGGATGCCTTCATCGGTCGTTCTTGCAAGCAGCGGTGTATACCAGAAGCGGCCCAGCAGCACGCCCAGGTACATCTGTCCCGCCGCCGAGCGGCAGATGATCAGGATGTTCTTTTTTTCAGTCATGCAAACCCCCTCCTGAACCACTTCGTAATATCTGACCCGGACAGGCCCCGATACTCGGGACAGGCCGGAACCAAAACCTTTTAACCGCGAAGACGCGAAGGTCGCGAAGGAAATCTAGTAAATCTTGAAGCAAAGCAAAATCCAGTCTGTTTTTGACGTCCTTCGCGTTCTTCGCGCCTTCGCGGTAAATATTCTTGCCCTTCTGTCTTCACTTCGTAGTATTTACTGATGGCATTTTTGGCGTCAATCGTTCCTCCAACGCGCTGAAGAGATGGATGACGCTGCGGCAGGCCCGTTCCCAATCCTCGATCAACAGGCTCTCGTTCTCGGAATGCGCCGCGGAGTAGGGGTCGCCGACGCTGAACAGCAGGGCCGGAACGCCGCCGAGCGCATCCGTAATCGTCTGCACGAACGGAATGGACCCGCCGGCCCCGATGACCACGGGCTTTCTGCCGTATCCCTGCTCCAGGGCATGCAGAGCAGCTTCGAAGGCCGGACCCTGCGTATCTGTCTTCCACCAGTGCGATGGCGACTCCGGCTCGATCGTCACGGTCACCCCCCAGGGAGCATGAGCGCGCAGATGGCGGGTGAGCAGGTCCAGCGTCTCTTGGGGATCCATGTCCGGAACGATCCTGATGCCGACACGGGCCCAGGCCGTGTCGTTGATGATGTTCGCGGCCTGCTTTTTGCTGCTGGCTTCAACAGCGTTCACGGCAATGGAGGGACGGTACCACATCTTTTCATAGACCGAACCCGCTCCTCCGGCGATTCGCACACTTTCCAACAGCGTAGACTGTTTCCGGTACAGGGCTTCACGAAACGGGAGCGCATCGAGCGCGGTCTTTTCTTCAGAGGACAGGGGATGCACCTTGTCCCAGAGGCCGGGTATGGCGGGTCGGCCCTGATCGTCCACCAGCGTTGCCAGCATTTTTGAGAGGGCCAGTACGGGGTCCGGCAGCGGCCCGCCCCAGGTGCCTGAATGGACGCTAGAAGCCAGGGAGCGCACCTCGACGTTCACGGTCACGATGCCGCGGAGCGAAGCCGTAAGGGTCGGCACGTTGCTGTCGAAATGCTCGCTGTCGGCGATCAGCACCACATCGGCTGCAAAGAGCTCGCGATGCTGCTCCAGGAGCGTGTACAGATTGGTCGATCCAATCTCCTCTTCGCCCTCGATCAGGACCTTGACATTGATCGGCAGTCGGCCGGACGTGGCCAGGTACGACCCGATCGCAGCAGCGTGCATGACCGCACCGCCCTTGTCGTCGGCAGTTCCCCGGCCGTAGAGCCTGCCGTTCCGAACGATTGGTTCAAAGGGCGGCGTTGTCCAGAGCGCTTCGCGTCCTGTGGGCTGGACATCGTGGTGGGCGTAGAGAAGAATGGTCGGTTTCCCCGGCGCCCGGGTCCATTGCCCGAAGACCGCAGGATGCCCCTGGCCGGGATCAAGAATGCGGACATCCGTGAGCCCGCTTGCAGAGAGCATGCGGGAGGTGAACTCCGCGCTGCGCCTGACCGGCGACGGGTCAAAACCGGGGAAACTGATGCTCGGGATCCGGACCAGTTCTTTCAGGTCGTCGAGATAGGCCGATCGCTCCTTGTTGAAGTGTGCAAGGGCTGAGGCAAGGTGGCTGCTGTTCATGCGGGCTCCTTTGTTCATTATAGCAGGTGAAATTATACGTGAGATAATACCGTTGCCGGATTCTTTCACTTCCTGGGATGGGCCTTTTTGTATTCGATCGGTTTTTCGGTCAGCCCGTTCGGCCCCCAAATGCCTGAACGGTTCTCCCTCGCAGTATATTGTGCTTTTTTCAGACGGTCCACATGTTTGCTGTTGGGCTGGATCGTGAACAGGACGGCGTATCCCTCTCTGAGCATCAGTTCATTGATCAAGGTCTTATCGTCCAGCCAGAGATAGGCAAGAAGTCGGTCATATTTGTCGTACTTCGTTACGTCCATTTCCACCCGGACCATTCCGCCAGAGCTCGTAGCGATCTCCCGCAGATGCTTCTTTGCCTTCCTTCCCCAGGGTTCCTGTCCCATTTCAGGCGCATCAATGCCGATCAGCCTGGTCCGGTATGTTTTGCCCTCCATCCTTATGACCACCGTGTCGCCGTCGCTCACTTTGATGATCCTCGCCTCAGGCATGGAACTTTCAGCCCGGACCGGTGACGCAAGAACGGTCAGGCAGAGCACGATCAATGCAAGATACCGGGCATATCCCATGCTGATCCGGTACGAGACGATACGTCTTTTGCTCATCCAAGAAAACATGAAGTTCTCCTTTGTTTAGTAAAGTAAGCGACAGCAACAGTACAACTATCGCATACCGGGCAGACGAAAACAAGCTGAAAATAATGACCTTGACAGCGAACAACCCCGTGATCTATAATGTAAGTGAACGTTAACTTACATTGAGAAGGACGTGAACCGGTGCTGAAAAAAACGGTCAAGATGCGGAGTGACGTGCGGCGGGAGCAGGTGGTCCAGGCCGCACTGAGGATCGTGGGAAAAAAGGGAGTGGGCGGTTTGACGACCTCGGCCATCGCACGCGCGGTCGGTGTTTCCGAGGCCAACCTCTACCGTCATTTCAAGAACAAGGAAGAGATCCTGTTCGAGACCGGAAAGGGCATCGGAGCCGCCATCCGGAAGAACCTTGAGGTCGTTCTTGCCAGCCCGGTCCGGCCGGTCCTCAAGCTCAAACGGGCATTTCTCCTGCATCTTGAGTTCATCGAAAAGAACGAAGGGATTCCCCGCCTTGGCTTTTCCGAGGAGATGCACATCAATAATAAGAGGTTGAAAAAAGAATTTCTGAAGAACATTGAGCTGTATGCCTCGGGTCTGGAGGGGCTCTTCCATGACGGGCAGCGCCTTGGTTCAATTCGCCGGGATGTGGACCGCCGGGCTCTGACGGCCATGCTGATCGGCATGGTGCAGGCCCTGGTCATGCGATGGTCCCTGAGCGGATTCTCGTTCTCCCTCATGTCCGAGGGCGCGAAGCTTTGGAAAAACTTTGAAAAGTGCATTACGCGTGTGGGAAGGTGAGGAGGCAGTGAGATGAAAAAGAGATTTATTGTCGTCGGGCTTATTCTTGCAGCGGGGGTTGCCGCCGCACTGACCTATCGCTTTTCAAATTCTCGCGAACAAAGCACCCTGGTATTGTCGGGAAACGTGGAGGTGACCGAGGTGAATGTGGGATTCAAGCTTCCCGGGAGGGTCCAGACGTTGTTAACCGATGAAGGGCGCTCAGTGAAAAAAGGCGACAAAATTGCCGTGCTCGATGGCGCGGAATATGAGACCCAGGTAGCACAGAGCAGGGCTGCGCTTCAGAATGTGAGGGCGCAGCTCGATAAAGCGAAAAGAGACTATGACCGGGCTGAGCTGCTTTTTAAACAGGACGCCCTTGCCCAGCAGCAGATGGATGCCGCGAAAACTACGTATGATGTGACGCTTTCACAAGTACAGCAAGCGAGCGCAGCGCTCAAGAATGCCGACGTAAAATTAAGCGATACAATAATTTATGCCCCCCTTTCGGGCATAGTGCTCAAGAAGAATGTGGAAGAGGGTGAAACGGTGTCCTCGGGAACTCCCATCGTAACAATCGGCGATCTGGAAAAACCGTGGGTGAAAGTGTACGTGAAAGAGGACAAACTCGGATTCGCGAAGCTGGGACAGAAGGTCGAGGTAAAAACGGACACGTATCCGGATAAAAGGTATTCGGGTTCGGTCACATTCATTTCATCGGAAGCGGAATTCACGCCCAAGGCAGTGCAAACTCAGGAAGAACGGGTGAAACTCGTCTTCGGTGTAAAGGTCAGTGTCCAGAATCAGAATGATGAGTTGAAACCAGGCATGCCGGCTGATGTGAAGATTCTGCTCAAGTAAAAGGTGATACATCCGTAAAAAGTCATTATCCACCACCGAGACGCGCCCGCCCCGGTTCAAATAACATAGGACGCGGGCCGGGGGAGGCGCGGAGGAAGGCACTTTGAAAGTAATTATGATTTTCTCTGCGTCTTCGCGTCTCTGCGGTTAAATCCAAAAGGACAATAAAATACATGGTAGAAGGGATAATCAAAACAGCAAATCTCACCAAAGCCTTCGGTGACACGATCGCTGTTGATCATCTGAATCTCGACATCCGAAAAGGAGAGCTTTACGGTCTTGTGGGTCCGGACGGAGCGGGGAAAACGACGACGATGAGGCTTCTCACTGCCATCATGGACACGACGTCGGGTGACGCTTCGGTGGCGGGACACTCAATTCTCTCGGAAGGCGAGTTGATCAAGGAAAAGATCGGCTACATGTCCCAACGGTTTGGCCTGTACGAAGACCTGACGGTCATGGAGAATATCATTTTCTATGCCGATATTTATGAAGTGCTCGGAAAAGAACGGCCTGACCGTATAGAGCGGCTGCTCGGGTTCAGCAACCTGACGCCGTTCAAGGATAGATTGGCCGGCAAGCTCTCGGGCGGGATGAAACAGAAGCTCGGCCTCGCCTGCGCGCTGATCCATACTCCCGAGGTCCTGTTCCTCGATGAACCCACAAATGGTGTTGACCCGGTGTCTCGCAGGGACTTCTGGAAGATCCTGTACGGCCTTCTCAAGGAGGGCGTAACGATCATGGTTTCGACGGCCTATCTTGATGAGGCAGAGCGGTGCACCAGGATCGGCTTGATGCACAAGGGGAAGATACTGATCGAGGACGTGCCGAAAAACGTCAGAAGTTCTCTTCATCAGCCGATGATCGAGGTCTGGTCGGACCATGCGCGTTCATCTCTCGATCTTGTGAAAAATCTGGGAGGGGTGATTGGTGTGAGCTTGTATGGGGATCGGCTGCATATTACGGTTGAGAAAAAAGTACCGGCTGCCCAGATCATCGCAAACATGAAGCGCCTGGGTATAGACGTAAAGGATTATCGCGATATTCTTCCGTCACTGGAGGATGTGTTTATTGCAATGGTGGAGAAGCAGGTTCCCCTCCCTTAATCCCTCCCACAAGGGGAGGGAGATTGTTGTGTAGCCCCTCCCTGGATGGGATGGGTTGAGGAGGGTGATCTTCGAGTGAGCATATGAATAACAACCACATTGCCGTCAAAGTAGAAAAGCTTACCCGCACCTTCGGCGATTTTGTTGCCGTTGATCACATCGACCTCACTGTCGCGAAAGGGGAAATCTTCGGATTCCTCGGCCCGAACGGAGCCGGAAAATCCACGACCATCCGCATGCTCTGCGGACTGCTTTTGCCCACGTCCGGGACCGGGACCGTAGGCGGGTACGACATCATTACCCGGTCCGAGGAGATCAAGCAGAATATCGGCTACATGTCGCAGAAGTTCTCGCTCTACGATGATCTGACTGTCGAGGAAAACATCAACTTCTACAGCGGCATCTACAGCGTTTCGGAACTAAAGAAAGCGGAGCGCAAGGAATGGATTCTGGGAATGGCGGGGCTTCAGGACAAGAGGAGTACTATCACACGGACTTTGCCGGGCGGCTTCAAACAGCGGCTCGCCCTGGGCTGTGCGATTCTGCATGAACCGTCGATTCTGTTCCTTGACGAGCCCACCTCGGGCGTGGACCCCATATCGCGCAGGAACTTCTGGAATCTGATCCATGAAATGGCCAGGGCAGGGACCACAATATTTGTCACGACACATTACATGGATGAGGCTGACTACTGCGACCGGCTTGCGCTTATTTACCGGGGCAAGATCATCGCTGAAGGGACGCCGAATCAGCTGCGCAAAGAGTTCATGTCGCGCGACGTTCTTGAAATAGAGGCGGAACCGCTCGTCGCAGCCATGGAAGCCCTTGACCAGCACGGGATCGAGACCGCGATATTCGGCAGCGTGCTCCATGCAACGGTGGAGAACGCGAAAAACTCCATACCCCAAATTTGGAAGATCCTGGGTGAGTCTCACGTATCTGCGAGCAGGATCGAAAAGATCGTTCCCTCGCTGGAAGATGTGTTTGTGACGTTGATTGAAGTGTCGTGAAAACAGGAGACAGGAGACAGGAGACAGGAGACAGGAGACAGGAGACAGGAGACAGGAGACAGGAGACAGGTCCAGTACTCGAAAGCAGGTTCAACCGATAACTAATTTTGTTCTTCTTCTGACTACTGACCCCTGAATTCCAAAGGAACCCTATGAAGTTTCTTAGAGTCAAAGCCATTGCGAAAAAAGAGATACTCCAGATCCTGCGCGATCCGTTGAGCCTTGCCATGGCGTTTCTGATGCCCGCTCTTCTTCTCATCATTTTTGGATACGCCATCACCCTCGACGTGAACAATCTCACGACGATCGTCTATGACCGCGACCAGAGCAGTATAAGCCGCGAATTCATTGCCACGCTGACCGCCTCTGATTATTTCACCATCGTTCGGCGCGCCGAGACGTCTCAAGAGATCGACAGCTATCTCGATAAAGGCAAGGCTCGTGTCGCAGTATCCATTCCATTTGATTTTTCACGGGATATACACGCCGGACGCACGGCGCAACTGCAAATCATCGTGGACGGGAGCGACTCGAATACCGCAACCATCGCCCTCGGGTATCTTACGGCGCTCACGGAACGATATTCTCTGACGTTGAGCGGAGGCAAGGTCGCGCCAACCATCGATACCCGCGTCCGGGTATGGTACAATCCCGAACTCAAATCCAGGAATTTCATCATTCCCGGCCTCATTGCCGTGATCATGGTGGTGATCGCGGCGCTTCTCACGTCGCTCACGGTTGCGCGTGAGTGGGAGCGAGGGACCATGGAACAGCTTATCGCCACACCCGTGAAACCATCGGAGCTTGTCCTCGGAAAGCTCATCCCGTATTTTTTGATCGGTTATCTGGATATGGCGATCACCGTGGTCATGGCCGTGTTCCTGTTTGAGGTGCCGCTCCGGGGGAATGTAGCCCTTTTGGCCGTGATCTCGGCGGTGTTCCTCTTCGGCGGACTCTGCCTCGGGGTACTCATTTCCATCGTAACAAAAAACCAGCTTGTCGCGAGTCAGATCTCGATGGTTGCGACCTTTCTCCCGGCCTTTCTGCTCTCGGGGTTCATGTATGCCATATCGAACATGCCACCCGTGCTCCAGGCGGTAACGCGGATCGTCCCTGCCCGGTATTTCGTTGCTGTGCTCAAAGGCATCTTTCTCAAGGGCAGCCCGTTGCGGCTCCTTGTGCCGAATGCGATATTTCTGCTCATCTTCGGACTGTTTACGTTCGTTGCCGCGAACCGGAAATTTAAAAAGAAAATAGAATAAAAAGACAGGGGCCAGGGTCCGGGGTACAGGGTTCGGGGGTCAGGGGTCTAAGACTTATGCGAAAAAGTATTGAAC
>Ga0315272_10000357_pt1 | contig 22735 bp, 40 predicted proteins | sample C3_middle_MG_FD_203918 | JGI IMG/M metagenome (GOLD analysis project Ga0315272, IMG submission 203918) | Sediment microbial communities from Yellowstone Lake, YNP, Wyoming, USA - C3_middle | ecosystem: Environmental > Aquatic > Freshwater > Lake > Sediment | place: USA: Wyoming | collected...
CATGCTTGTAAGAATCATCGATGTTGAAGGAGGAGAAGTAGGCTTTATCATAGATGAAAACAACAACATAAGACCAGTAAAAAGCTTAGAAAATGCAACAACATACGTGGAGATCACAAAGGATGTGTTTTGGGCTTTGGTAACAGGAAAGCTTGATCCATATGAGTGTTGGCTTTATGACTTATGTAAAGTTAGAGGAGAATACTCATTGAGAGACGTGCAACTGCTATATAAAATATTTAGTACTGTATACGAGTATGTGTACCATGAAATCTTTGGTGGTGAGAATGAGTCTAAGTGATGCACTTAAAGCATTGAAAGAGCTTAGTGAAATGAAGAAGGAGTTGGAGAAGGCTAAGGAAGAGTACTACGAGTACTTGAAACCATTAATAGAAGAATTTTTGAAGCCAAAGATTGATGAGCTTTTAAAAGAGCTCAAACGATTGAATGATAATTTGGAGAAGCTGGTGAAGTACTGTGAGTGCAGAGGATGAAGCGTTCAAGGTAAGGGTATTAGCCTCGATAAAGCTACTGAGAAAAGCATCTGAAGTTGCTACAGATCCAAAGCTTAAGCAGATGCTACTAGAGGAAGCTGAAAAGTTATCAAAACTTCTCGATGCTTCAACAACAGCTATAGAAGAAGGCAAAACAATTGAGAAAGCTGTTGAGGAGTTGAGGAATTGGATTTGGAGCACAAAGATCGAGACAAGAAGCTCACCAGCATCAAAGTTTGATAAACTGCTTGACAATCTTCTTAACGATTTTGAGAACAAGATCAAGAGAATTGAGCAAGCATTAGAAGGGATCCTAAAGTGATCATCATAAGACCAAAGAGCGTAGAAGAACTTAAGAAGATTATGGAGGAGGCTAGAAAAGAAGGAAAATTTGTGTACATCTCTGCTTACCCTTGTGCAGAGTGTGAAGCCTTCGATGCACTTCTCGAAGTAATGTTTTCACCTGAGGAGCTTTCGAGGATCATAAAAATCGATACTCCTAACGATGATGACATCATTGAATACATTGTAGATGGACTAGGTGTGAATGGAGCACCAAGTGTGATAGCACCAGATGGAGACATAATAGATGACTTCGATGTTTATGAAATTGCAAAGAAGGTGAAGGTGAAGATGAGTGGTTAAAACCATTCGTAAAATCATTTGGAAGCTAAAGCTTAGGATTGCACTCGAAGTAATGTCTCATATACTGCATGAAGAGATTATGAAGAAGCCTCATCCAGGAGCACCATACATATTGAGACTGTATACCAGGCTCCTCTCAGAGTATTTAGGACGTGAAGTTGATTTCAACTACAGCATCTATGGATTAATTGTAAGGAAAGAGGGATACTGCATATGCAGATTCAAGACACCATGTCCATGCCCATATCATATCAAAGAGCTTAAAAAGTATGGAAGGTGCAAGTGTGGATTGTTTAGAGTAATCAAATAAAAAACAATTTCTTTTTCTTAGAAGCTGGAGCACTCTGCTATACATATATCTGTGTCTTCTCCTCTCACTATACAGTCTCTAACACATGAAAATGATATTGTTGGAGGGAAGTAATAGGCTTTCTCAATGTCATCTTCATCAATTTCAAGTAAATTTCCTTTTGCTGATTTGTGTAACCACCACCTAAAGACAGCAACTCCAAATACTGAATTTGCTTCTGTGGCCATCTCTGCAAGCAAATTAGGATCCTTGATCTCTGGATGCGTATATTCGAATGCTGGTGTTGGTATCAGTCTCGATCTTGGTACTATAAACTGTTGCCTTAGATCAATAACCTCAAACACTGCAAATGCTTTGTATGGATCATACCATCTAACGAATCTGAATTCAGGCATAGGCATCGAGAAAATATATCAAATAAAAAAATAAAATGTTTTTGTTTAAATTGGTTACCTTGAACGCATTAGCTTGGCAATGCCGTGTAGCTTACCCTCTCTTATACACTCCCTAGCCGCCTCCTCCCTCACACTCCTAGGAGCCGTCTTGGGATCATATCCCTTCTCTCTAACCTTCTTTAGCACACATATTGGATGTGCTACTCTCAGTTCATCTGGAAGGTCTTTTGTTAGAGTTGCATACTTACCCATTTGGATTCACCAACACAAACTTCTGTGTGTAAGTTAAAAATTGTTTCTGTAACAATTATAACAAGAACTCATTAGCCTCGATAACAGGTCTGCATATTAGTGAGACTATGAGTGAAAAGATCGTTAAAGAACTCATAGAAGAAGCAAAGAAGAAGCTGAAAGAAGTTTTTGGAGATGAGGATATTGATATTAGTGAGGAGAAGGTGCTGAAGTACTTGAAAAAAGTGAAGGAAGAGGAAAAAGAATGTAAGTTATGCATCGACTCTAATGCCTAGGCAATACTCATAGATTGCCAATACTCGTAAGTCCTTAACCTCTTTTTCATCTCCTGGATAATATTGCACTACCTTTTTCTTCCTCCTACCATCCCAGTCTATGAACTCTACCTCGAAGTACCTCTCATTATCCTTCAAATAAAATTCTTCTGTAACCTCTCTACAGCTAAGAATCCTCTCCTTGAGATACTCTATTACGTCTCTCCTCGTTCTAAATTCCCTCATATGTCTCTACCTGCATCACCTGCTTTCTTCGAGACTTTGCAGGTGTTATCAACATAACGTTCTGTTTAAGCTCATCGAGATCCTGCATAATCTGCTGTATTTTCTCATCTATCTTTGACAGCTCTTCTGCAATCTTCTTCAAATCAGTGTTATTTGCCTCAACAGATGTCATATACTCTCGAAGCATCGATAATGTCTTCTCAATGCTAAGAACAAGCTGATCATTGATCTGATGCTGGATCTGAGAAACTGCATCAAGTATCTTCTTCCTAGCCTCTGCTTCATTCACCAAATCAGCTAACTCATCAACTTCCTTCTTCAGCTGATCCCTAATCCTCTTGTATTTTCGAATCTCAACATATAGTCGAGTAAGCTGTTTATCTGTCATCAAGCAAGAGAAATGCCATGCTACCCATCTCTCACCATCCTTGTACTTTGCCTTGGCAAGAAACGCCTCTTCACCAGCATTAATCACAGCTCCACATCGTGCACACTTTGCTGGAAACTTCAAGATCGTTAGCTTCGGCTCTGTAATCTCAACAAGCTCTCCTGATGGAGCATACTGAGATCCTGTAAGCCTTAAAATCAAAGCCTCAATAACGATATCCTTCTTTGTTCTTCCAGTAGCCTTTGCAACTTCCTCCAGCTTCTTAAAGATGTCTTCTGGTATATCTTTGATGTACAGATCAGGCATTCTCCTCACCTTTAGCCTTTCGAGACTTTAACGCCTTGATTATCACTTCCTTGTCATTCTCCTCAATCTCAAACCTTGTGTAACCTTTCTTCACCAGTCTCATTAAGTGCAATCCTAAGATGCACGTCCAATACTCGTTTTCTTTCGAGATCTTTGTTTCTTTCCATAGTCCCATGCAGACACCACATAAATTAATACAGTGAAAGAGTATATAAATCATTGTGTTTTCATGGATCAGCACAATTGTTGCAAACATATATAGCCTTTGTAGAAACATATATCTTGTGAGGCTTATGGCGTTAAAGGGTAGAGATGTAGACAAAGTTGTTTCATCGATTGCAAGATGGCTAGCTGGATTACCTCCTATGTGGAGCGAAGAGGAGTATTACTTTGAACGCTACAAAGTTGCCAAGGAGATAATTGAGCAACTAAAGCCATTCAGAGGCACAAGAGTTTGTCCATTCTGCAAGAGGCAATTCAAAAAAGTATCAGGATTCGTAACACACATCATATCGAAGCATTGGTATGACATCGAAGAGATGTTTGGATTACCACACATAGCAAGACGCAATGAGGAGGTAGAGCAAGACACCAATATAGAGAAGCAGTAACGAAACCACTAGAAGTATTAATGCAGATACAAAGGTATACACCAGAAAGCCAACAACATCATTTTTGTTAATTCTCTCCTTAGCACTCTCCAGAAGCTTCATACTTTCCCTAAACGCATTGATCGTAACAGCTATTGATACCAGAATCAGCACAACAAGGACTGCAACAACTATCTTCTTTCTGAACATATAGCTCACTATACATAGTTGTTACAGCTACACATATTAATTTATTTTTGATGCTATAGATGAGAGGTGTTTACATGTCTTTAGAAGATGTTGTGAAATGCTTTACACCAGCACCACCTCCAAAGGCATTGGTAACTGTTAAGGTTAGAGCACCATTCATTGCTGTACCAGCTCCTACCTACCTCTACCTCTACATCGATGAGCTGTACTACGCCATGCCAAAGAGAAAGTTTCAATATAGTTGCTCAATGCAACAAGAATGGTGTGAAGTTACTGTGAAGTTCTGCTTAGAGGTACCACACAGGAGGAGCCTACTGCTTCGATATGGCTACTACTTTGGTGGAGTAGATGCACCAATAGGAGAAGCACCTGTGTTAGAAGCATATGCAGATCCAACAATATTGTTCAAGACATCTATAGAGAGAGGAGTGATTGTGGTGATTTCACCTATATGGGAAGGATAAATATAAACCTGGGAAACAAATATAATGGTGGTGGTCTCAATGCCTGAGGAAAAAGAAAAACCATTCTATCTTCCAAAGAACCGTGCAGAAGCAATAGTAAGAGACCTGGTAACAGACATACCAGTCATTGGTGATGCTCTGCTAGTTGCTGAAGCAATTTCTGCATTCAAGCACAAGAAATGGCTTGCAGGATTACTCTACCTCTTAGACGCCTCACCACTACCAACAATTCCACTAACACACCTAGCTGTATACGAGATGGAGCAAGAAGAGGAGGAAGAAAAGGAAAAGAAAAAGTAGTTTTTTAATCACATGATTTTATATTGATGTAGATCAAGTACGCTATGTACACAATGAACATTGCTATCGATGCTAATGTATACTCTCTAAATGGTGCATAAATGTTTGGTGCTAACCACAACACCTTCTCTATTCTTCTACCAAGCAATATCGATACCAGTAACCATGTTATATGATGTGATGCTAGCAATCCCATAACTGCTAAGATGCAAAACAGCAAAGCTTGTAGAAATGGTCTTGGAGGAGTCTCCATAATGATGAACTCGTAGCTTACTACTACTATATATAGTACTAGTATAGCACTCCATAGAAACGCCTTTACAGACCAGTCTTCGAGAAGAGCATCCACAAGACCTGTCATAATCCCTATGATGCTTGCCAAACCATATGACTCTCGATATTCGTGAAACGTGCAAAAGTATGGATAGTACATGCCATCACCTCTCTAATTAATATAGAAAAAGAAAAATAAAAGAAAAGAAGTTAAGGTTTTGATTTAGCCTTCATCTTTTCTTTCTATGCAGTACTGCTTAAGCTCCTCAAGTATCCTTTCGAGTTCTATGATCCTCTTCTTAACCTCTGCAACATCCCTAATCTCATCAATCATTGCACTAAGTTTGTATAGAACACCACCAAGTGCATTAAATGCTCTTGCCAATACCTCTCTCACTTGCTCTGGATCCGCTAAGATCTTATCAAGAACCTTGTCTAGTGGTGTATCAGGCTTTACAGTAACTCTAAACTCAACTGCATTCCCAATCAAATACACTTCATACACAGTACCAGCATCAGATCTATACGCCTCGATAATCCTAATATTAAAGTTATGAACATTCCTTTTAACCAGATTCCTCAGATCCTCCATCACAGCATCAAGATGCCTCAGAGCCTCACTAACCTCAAACAATTCCAATCCATGTAACCTCTCCAAAGCCTTCCTCTTTGTATCATACCACTCCTCAAGCATCTTAATAATTGACTGCATCACATCCAATTGAACATTTTTGCTTTCAGTACTTTCAGGCATGACTCACACCAAAAAGATGTGGATATGAAAAAGTTTTTCTGCTTTTAGTATCCATCAGCTCACTCACCATCTCCAGCAACACCTCGATCAACTGCTTCAACAGCTCGATATCATCCATGTTGTTGCACCACTCTACATCTTATACTAGTAATATTATATTAGAAGCACACCTCATTGAGCACAAAGATTTTTATACTTGAATCATCGTAAATTAATTCTGGTGAAACCACATGAAAACAAATGAATCAAATGAATGCAAATCTGAGAAAAACCACATGCTAACATCATTCTTTGTAAGGTTCTTTGCTGAAATCTCAGAGAAAGAGTTTGAGGAATTAAAGAAGACTGCTATCAGAGCCGTTAATGTGCTTAATCAGGATGAACATGGAAGAGAAGATAGATGGCTATTGATAGGCAAGCATTGGACTGTGATAGCATCAAAGCTGGAGGAGATAAAGTACTGGAGCACAAGAGTTATACTACCATGTGAACCAAAAACAGAGTATCAAAGATGCATCGAGTACCCTAAGGATGATGATAGCGTATGGCTACTTGGCTTCGAAAACTGTGTAGATGTTGAGCTCGATGAAGTACAGTACTCGATTACTGCTAACGAGGCATATGTAAGATTCAAATGCATAGACGTAGAGTATGAAGCACTATTCAACATCGTTATAGACCCTCAACATGCAGAAGAACTTGATGAAACAATCTTAAAGCTGATAGCAAAGTACTTTGGAGCAAGAGACTTACCTGCAATGTTTAGACCGATGTAAACACCTCCTTTTTCCTCAACACATCTTCTTTTACTCCTTCTCCACTTTCTTTCAATTCCTTCTATGCTTTTGCACTCCTCATAAAAGAGTTGATTCATTAGGAGGAGGTATCTGATGTAAACCATTGATGAAATTACAATACGATACTGAAACTTATACGTGATGCTTTCAACATTTTCTACAATGGAAAAATTTGTATTAGCTGTGCAAACTGAGAACAATGCCTATGTAGAGACAATAGCCTCCATAGCACGAAGTTACAATACGATGCTGAAACATGAACGTAACTCTAAAAACATTTTCTGCATAAGAAAAATCTACAAAAACAATGCAAATAGAGAACATTCTATCAGTTGAGAACATCTGCAAAATGCGAGGAGCGTTTTCAACTCTTTTACAAGGATATCCATCAGCACCTTGCAGGGATATCCATCAGAGTCCATCAGGTTAGAAGGAAATTAATTAACAGGATATCCCAACAATTTATGAGAATTCACGAAACTCCTAGTAGCCTGCACAGGAGTTGCATTGGAGAGAGTGCAACTCTCACATCAGCTGATGAGACTGCAGACTCTAGCTAGAGCCGACTCTGATGTAGCAGAGTGCAACAATCAGAATGATTGAATTTTCTGGTGGTTTGATCCCAAGAATTTGCCTTATGTTTGCACTCTGAGTAATATGTAATTACTATAGAAATTATATATAGGAGAAAAAGAGGTTTGGTTTAGCCTCCTAGGAGTAGGATGTAGTTTTTACCCTGGTATGTTATTGGTAGTGCTGTGAGTCCTGTTACTCCTTTTGGTAGCTGAACATTGGTTAGCTGTGTCCATGTGTTTGTGGATGGATCGTAGACCTCTATGCTCTGCAATGGATTAGAACCATCATCTCCTCCAAAGCAGTAGATCTTGTTGGATAGCACTGCACAGGCATGGTTTTGCCTTGCTGTGTTCATCGATGCTTTAGTCGATACAGTATTTGAGCTTGTATCAAAGGCGTAGGTGCCTTTAAGGATGTTGCCTTGGTCATCGATACCACCAATTATGTAGATGACGCTTCCAAGAACTGCACTTGCACAGTAAGCAATGTTCTTAGGAAGTGTAGTGCTCAATGTGCTCCAGCTGTCATTGGCAATATCGTAGACATAGATGGTGTTCTTAGGCATTCCACCTCGATCGATGCCTCCAAGAACATAGAGCTTGGATCCGATGAGACCAAAGCCAAAGTGTGCTCTTGGCTCAGGCATTGATGCACCATATGATCTTGTTAGTGTTGATAGATCAATTTTTTCAACAGCTGATGTTACTCCAGTTCTTGCCATGCCTCCAACAATGTACAGAACATTGTTGTATATGAACATTGCTCCTCCATATCGTGGAATACCCATAGATGCTAAGCCTATCCACTCAGGATTGAGCTTAACATATGCTGGTGTTATTTTCTTGAATCTTGCTCCTCCACCACCAATAACCATAGCCATTTATACCACCTACAGAAGCCTCATAACAACAACATCAAAACTTGACCTCGATACCAGCTTCCATCCCTTAAGCAGAGGTACAACACTTAACTGCTTAGTCGATGTAACGATGTTGCCATTGCTATCAATAACATAGACAACATCAGATGGGATGACAACTGCTACATAGTCTCTATCTGCTGTGAGGTAATACATATCGACACCAAAGCCATAGATATCAGAGCTTATTGAGCCGTCCTCTTCCATACCACCACCAACTATGATTCTATTTCCATCAGTAGTAATCAATGGAAATATAACCTTCACAGGAGAACCAAAGTCTGTGAGGCTAGAGCCGTCGAAGAGCCATGCCTTGCCAAGAAAAGCAAAGAGTATGGGATTGTATGATGCCTTTGCATAGAGCTCGTTAAGTGCAAAGGGATAGTCGAGATACGTAGACTTAACATCCTTTGTATAGCTCTCGTAGGCAAGCTGTGAAAAAGCATAGTTGCTTGTTAAAGATATGTTTGACTGCTCAACATCTGTAGAGAAGGATTCGTATGCTAGTTGCATAAATGAGAAGCCAATTGTCTGTGCTATGTAGCTCATTTGCTATCCCTAGTACACTATGAGCTCTGGTCTAACCTCCAAGACTATCCTTGCATTTGCTGTTATAGACCAGGATATTCTGAATACCAATGTGGTATCAACTGGTAGGTTAGAGATTGTAGCTCCTCGAAGTGTTGTACCAGTCGTTAAATCGACGCTACTCTCACCATACTTCGTAGAGTAATCACTTGAATACACCTCCAGCTTAACTGTACCTGTTTGAACAACTGTGTTATCACCTACCAAGAACCTTACATATATCCTTGCTGATAAGCTTCTAGCATGAATCTTTACCTGGAAGTCTCTTTGACCAGACCAAGCTGTACCATAGGTGGTATTGATAAGTGCTGATGCAAATGTTGGTGAATATGGATTAATCGTGATGGCAACTCTGAAAACATACACAATCTTCAGATTCCATGAAGCGTCCCAGAATGTTACAACAACTGTTTTGTCATAGCTGTACCAAGTGGTACCAGCTGTTGTTGGGTATATCCTTATCGATAATGAGTTGAAGTATGATGGTGCTGTTGATGGTGCTGTAATTGGTGATGCGTGTTTGTTGCTGTTGTCTGTTGATGTTATTGATGCAGAGCCTTGGTCGCATGTAGCTGTATACGTAAAGATGTCTGAAGACTCTGATAGTGGATGTGGTGGATTGGCAAGATTGATAGCAAAACGCGAAACACCTGATGGAAGAGCATTATCTGTTGATGGAATTGAATATGTTAGTGTTCTATCAGTATTGTTTAATCCCATGAGAGCTATATTGTACTCCTTATCGCCACCATCAATGATGTGGATGTTGTCTATATAAATAACATCATTACTACTATTAATTCCTCCAGTCCCTGCATACCAGTAAATCTCTATTGTTAAACCGCTTTTACCAGCAACAGATGATAAATCAAATGCCAGCACCTTGATAGCCTGTCCAGAATATTGACCATAAAAGACTATTTCAGTTAGCTGTAACAACACATTACCAGATGAATCCTTTACAGCTATCAGCACCCCCCATTGATTAGTGGTACCAGAAGTACGACCCTTCACAAGCATTAACAACAATGGTTTTGTAGCTGTTGAAAGGTCTATGTTTGTTATATATGCAAGACGCTTTGAAGAACCGCTACTAATTCCACCAACCCTACTACCATCTGTGTACAGAGAGTATGTACCCTGAACCGCTCCGCTACTGTCTAGTGTTACATATGACTCTAGTGTCCATCCCTGTGTGTCTCCTGTCTCAAAATCCCATTTATATAGAATCGTAGGCATGCTTACTCACCTATGCTTAGGAATAGTAGATAGGCATTTGCTGATCCTGATACTGCTTTGATGTATAGTCTATCGAGGTTTTTGGATCTTGGCATTATGAGGTATGCATTGCTCCATAGAGGGAAGCTGAGGTCTTGTTGTGGTCTTTTTGCTATGTAGATGTCTGAGTCTGCTGTTACTATGACTATGTCTCCATCTAGCTTCACCTCCTGATAGTCTGTTTCTGAGACGTTATATGTTGATGCTCCTATGATGTCTGCTGGATATGGTAATGACACTATCCTTGTTGGCATTGCTGGTACTATTTGTGGTGCTGGTGGTGGAGGTGCTGTTACCTCTATCCTTGGTGGTGGAGGTAGAAGCACTAGTTGCTCTGGTGCTCTACCTGTTATTGCCTGCAAATACTGGATTATCAGATCAAGACCATAGATAACCTCTCTTATGCCTTCATCGAGAGATGTTAGAATATCAGCAGGCATCGATGGAGGTACTCTAAGTATTCTAGTCCTCCTGAAGCTCACCTGCTAACCACCTAGACTTACATTGCATCAACTGCTATGCAGACATCCAATGGCTGTTGGTCTGTTACAACATATATGTCTTTGATTGCTACAAATCCCTTTAATTGTTTCTCATCAAGTGTGGTGTTTCCTCCTGCTGGTACCCTAACGATGAGGATGATGTAGTCCTCAGATGCTGTACCATCACCAGCTCTTATGATGACCTTTGCTGTTGATGATGCTCCATTGCTTAGCACAACTGCTTTAAGCTCTGCACGTGAATTCGATGGAAGACCAAGCACTTTCTGTGCTGATCCTGTTGTGGTTATAGTTGCACAGTTGGAGATGTACATGCATCACCACCTTATGCCTTTGTTCTAGGAGCAAATCCTTGAACAATTACTGCTGTGTAAGCCTTTGGCTTCTCCTTAACCTCCTCAAACACTAGCCTCCATCCTGTTGCATACAGCTTTACCCTCTCATACCTGTTAGGATTCATGTTTGTGATTGTTGCAAAGAGGTGGTTATCTTCTAGTATGTGGAGCTCTGTCTGCACAGGGAAGTTTGGATACCTTGCAATATCTTCTGTTATCCATCCAGAATCCCTTCTTAGTGTAAACCTCTGTGTTGATCTTGGAAGCTTGAACTGCACCTTAGCAGATCCTCTAAGAGCAAACCTCACTTGCAGAATCTCGTTCTCTCCTACCTCCAGATATGCAAGCTCCTGATCCGATGCAGTGCTTCCTGCACTAATGAGGAATGCATACTCATAGAGTGGTATTTGCTCTAACCACACTACCCTTGCATACCTTACATCGTTTGGTGCATACACAATCGCTATGTACTCATCAAGCCTTGCACAAGGAGGAAACACTTCACTATGGAAACTCATTCTCTCACCTCTCAAAACAAAGCAAGGCATAGAAGCTATATATAATTTGTTGTAACAGCTGTACAAAAGAAATTCTAACCAAAGTGGTAAGCAACAACAAGAAAGAAAAGAAGAATGCCTAAATAGAAGCATTAGCAAAACTGTTTATGACAATCACTATCGAGAGCAATGAAACAATCAAAAAACCTAACCTAGAAGTTAGAAAATTTAATCTAGCAAACCTTCTGCTTTTGCCTTCTCAAACCATTCATCATACAAGAACTCAAACTTTGCAGTCTTGTACTCGACGTTATATCCACTTAGCTTTAATAGCATAGCCTTATCCATTGTACCGTAGACGTTTACGATCATCTGCACGTTCTTCCATCCAAGCTTCTGTGCAACAAGCATCAGGTTATAGTTGCTAGCCTCCAGCAAGTCATTTGCTGATGTATGTCTCCACACATGTAATGGATGCTCTAGTGCGTATCGTTTTGTTAATCCATCAGGAAGCACTGCTTCGTATGCCTCTTTCAAGATCCTCTTCACCTTCTCCACTTGCTTATTCGATGACAATGGCAAGTATCCCTTTATATATGACCACCACTTTGGATTGATTGGCTTTTCCCATCTTATTCTTGTTCTCTTACCCTTCTCCTCAGTAATGGCGTAGATAACTTTTTGTCCAAACTCCTCTGTCTCCAGGAATTGAACCGTCCTCAAAGCCTGTGCTCTTGATCCAGTCTCATACAAGAAGACAAGGACTGCACGAAGCTTCTTGTACTCATCTGGATAGTGCTCCTTGATATACTTCAATATGTGATACCTTTGCTCTGCTGTTATTCTAACTTTACGATAAGGACTCTCATACTGTGCTGTCTTCAATGCTGGTGGTATTGGCAAACCTTTGTATTGACACCATACCCTCATTGGTGATATGTACTGTGTTGAGAACTGTGCTAAGACCTCAGGCTTTCTCAAATCCTTCTTTAGCTTCTCTATCCACTCCAATCTTTTGTAGTCCAAGAAGTCGAGAATGTCATCAATGGTGATGTCATCTGGATGCTTACCCTTGTACATGCTTAGCTCATAGATTGCCTTTATGTTTCTCATTATCGATGGCTCATCATCTCCTTTGAGCCTTAGCTGTTGCATCAGCTCCTGAATGGATGGGATCTGTATGAACTGATCGAAGTCTGTTGGTAGAATCTTCATTCTCTCCATCTTCTTCTGCATCTTCTCGAGCTTTGCCATCTCCTTAAACTCCTTCTCCTCCTTGCAAGCTTGTTGAATTTCCCTCATTGTGATGTTTAATGACTTTAGGAAATTCCAGAACGTCCTTTCACTAACTTCGTATTTGACTGCTATATCAGAAGCTGTAAGTCCACTGCAGATGTCATAGACAACTGCTTTCCAATTTGCTTTGAGAACATTCACAGCATATCCTGAGATCTCTGCTGTTTCACCAAGCTTCACAATCTTTTTGAGAGCCTCAGACTGTGGAAAGTCCTTCGGTACCACTATTCTCATAACTTTCTTTTCCTTTTCTTCAGATTTGGACTTGGAATTTGAATTCTTGTTTTTTGCCATAGGTCGAATCCCAAGAATTAATTTTTGCACTCTGAGTTTATAAAGTTTTCAGCTAAACACTATGAGAGTGCAACAATAGAAAGAATCGAATAATCCAAATAGTGTTGTTCACAGCTGGAGCAAGGCATAGAACAAGAAATATGTGTTCAACTGAAAGCCTCACCTTCATCTTTATCCTTGCATGTCTTAGTGCAACAGCAGTGAAGTAGATTATTAATGTCTCAATAGACATCCACAAGAAAATGAATAGTGGATTGTACATGCATAGATGAACAAGGATAGGATTCCTTTCAAGTAAGCAAGTATTGTAGAGAACCATATTCACATATGTTGTAAACAGATCGAGAAAGGTTATGAGGATGGATAGAAAAAGGATTTTCTTGTTCATAGAGTGTTCACAACTGTGTACTTCCCTTCCTTGAACCTCGATGCATAAAGAGCTTTAACACAGTATGAGCAATAGTGCTTGATGAACTTTGGCTTGCCAAACTCCTTCCTAATCTCATCATATGCCTCCTTATTAACCTCTCTGATCCTCTCCAACACCTCACACTTACCTGAATCAGCAAGACCAAATATGCATGGATACGTCATATGTACACCTCCAACACTCTCACTTCCTTTGCCTCCTTTTCCTCTTTGCTTTTCATCACCTTCAAGACAACTACGCCTTCCTTAATCGAAACCTCCTCTATCTTAACAACACCAAAGTGGTTTGGCATCTCCTTGCATGCAAATGGAATCTCTTGCTTTATAGAAAGATGGCGTATGATTACTATATCTACTATGCCAAATCCAGCACACCTGAACTTCCCATCCTCTCCACATATGCACCTCATTTTACTCCTCCTCAGACAACATTTTTACTAGCTCTACAAAGTCTTGGCATTTCTGTTTTACTTCCCTCATTCCAGTTGTGTAGTACTTTCTTACAACAACATAGCAATCCGATGACAGCATCTTCACTATCGAAACATCATCGAATATGTATGTGCACCACCTCTTGTTGCAATCAACATCTGCTATGTACAGTGATGAAAGCTCCAATCCATTGATAATGAACTTTACATCGAAATCAGCAGGCAAGGTTACAACAAGCCTCTTAGATGACATGAAGCGTTACACCTCCTGTCTCGTAGCAGTTTGCTACATCAATTATGTAGAAGCTGAACTTCTTATCCTCAATAATTCTCCTCAACTCCTCTTCAGATAACACCTTTCCTTCTGGAAGCCTAGTATCAAGAGCAAACGCAACTGCTACGTCTCCTCTATCGAGCTCTATTGAGATCCTCTGTGTTGGTACTTCAAAGCCTAGTATTGCTGATAATACTTTTGCAGTTGTTTGATGACCAATAGCACTAATCACTTCGAAGCCAAGCACGTTTTTGAGGAAGTTGATGAACTTCTTTATGTACTCCACATCTTTTGTTCTTTTAACAATGATTACGCACTTGTTTTCATCCTTAATTGGTGTGATTGGAGAGTTCAAGAGATACAATCGAGCCAAGTTTTTCACCAGAAAGAATCTAGCCATGGAAAATGTATAAAAGTTAATGATTTACACAACTAGTTCAAATGTAATACAACATGTTCAAGAGACAAAGAGTTGAAAGAAAGTGTGTATTGTTTGTGTTTAAAACAATATAAAAAATGTTTTGTTTTTATGTGGAAATATTTATGTTAATTTAGCTGGATCCACCAATGTTTCTTCCAGCAGGCTCTATGACAAATCCTATGAATCCTAGCCTCTCTTTTGTACCTGATGCTGTTGTGCTCATTGTAACTGCTTTGATAACCATCTGGGATCCAGGCTGGAATACTATAGGCTCTGAAAGTACCACTGCTTTGTAGTCATAGGTGTACATATCCTCGATGTCTACATCCTCCTTTGTTACAGCATTGGTACCAAACTTCACTCTTACTGTTACTGGTGAAGAGCTTAAGTTGAAGATGCCATAGATCACTATCAGTGTCTTGTCATCGAGCTTTGTGTTCACTATTGTGTTCTCTCCTGCATTAACTGTAAATGACCACTCATCTGTTGTTAATCCCAAATCCTTTGGTGTTAGAGTCCTTATGGTAAGCTCTTTAACAGGTATTGTCTTTGATCCTAATTGAAGTGCTTGATCCGCTAATGTCTTCACTAACGCTACATAATCTTTCTTATCCATCATTGAAACAGGTATTGTGAATCCCATTTGTTTCACCAAGTGATATTGAATAAGCAAAGAAAAATATATATGTTGCTGTAGCAACTACTACACCTGTGATACCATGCCTCGAAGAATACAAAAAGAAGAGATAGAGATAAGACCTCCTAGAACAAGGAGGCTAATCTTCTACGTAAACGAAGAGAACGAGAAGAGGTGGAAGAAGCTCTTCGTAGACATGAATGTTAAAAACTACGAAGAGGCATTGATGAAGCTACTCGATATCTATGAGTACCTAGCAAAGCAATTTGGTACAACAAAGCTTGATGAAATTAAAAAGAGATTGGAGGAGATACTTGGTGTTGGAGTAAAGCTGAAGATAATTGAAAAATAAAAAATATTTTTTGTTTTAGATTATTTTGAGCTTGATTGTCTCTTTTACTGCTGGTTTTTCTTCGAGCTTTATCTTCGTTACTTGACCTGCACCTACCTCTCCTACAGCACTAGTCTTGGTACCAGCTCCTGCACCTGATGGTGCTGTAGGTAGAGTAGGTAGAGGTAGCTCTGGAAGGGATTCAACTACTTGCTCTGCTTTTGGAGGCTCTGGAAGAGGAGGTAGATTCAATGCTGATGCAAGTTGCTTAACAGGTGCTGTTACTGCTTCAACTGCTGTGTCTGCTATTCTTGCTACAGATTTGAGCATTTCTTTAGGAGATGGAAGGCTCATACATGTACCACCTCTAGCCTACGACCTCCTTCACCTTTTTCTTTACCTCTTCAAATACTGGTGGTACTTTACTCTCCTCTATCCCTTTTATAGCTGATCCCGCTACTGAATCAATAACTTCACCAGGTGCTGGTGGTAGACCTACCTTCCTCGCTAACTTTGAAGGTGCTGTAGCCTCAAAGAACTCGATAACCTTTTCTAGTGGTCTTCCTAAGCCTATGCCTTCTAAAGCATCATCTATTGTCTTTGCAAGTGATTTAACGAGATTTACTCCTTCACTCATTTAACCACCATTAATCTGTTTCTTTAAAGAGAGGTTATATAGTTTGCTGTAACAATGCTGTAGCAGTTAATCATGGATAGACCTCCATGGCATTCAATGTTGCTGATGTTCTATCCTCTGGTTGGATCTCCAAGACAAATGTTGGTACAGCAGGAAATCCTAGAACTGCTAACGTGAACTCGTTTTCACCTGCTTCGAGATCAACTGTTTGCTCAAACACAACATTTGTGTAGTCTGATGAACTCCTTCCTCTTAGTGCAATTGTTTGATCCTTATCTGTTGTCATATTTATCTTCAGAAGTGCTACTGGAGCTGGAAACCTAGTTGCTACTACTACAAAGACTGGTGCTACCAAACCACTTGTGCTTGGGAATGGAATCTTGCTCTTTATTGGAGGCTTTGGAAGCTTATCAAACCTCAACAGATTCAGGATCCATTGGATTACTGATATCCATGGCAATGAAGCCCATGCCAAAACATCTTTGAATACAATTGTTCTCTTACCACCAACAGGTACAGATACATCTCCATATGGTGTAACAACTATTCCATAACCTCTTCTCTGAACTGTTGATCCAGGCTCTGATCTAACATACCATTGCGAATCCATCCTCACTCCTGGTATATACGAATCACCAGTTGCAAAGCTGATCTTACCACCACTATCCTCAATCGTCTGTGCAAAGACGTCCATCACAGCAAGATACGATGCACTATGATGCATCCACTCCACAACTTCAGATCCATCGACTGGTACCTGCTGTGCAATGATCTCTCTAGCAACTTCTGAGTCTCCATGTATTGGTGGAAGCCATGAAAGAGTCCTTGGTCTTGGCAAACCTCGTAGCATATCATCGATGCTGAATGGCTTAACCAGCTTCACTTCCTTTAGTTGAACACCTGTTATGAACATATTACCACCACGAATATTTCTTCATTTATTCATTAATATTTTTTGCTGTAACAGCTACCTAAACAGGCTTAGCTTAATCATACCCCATCCTTCTATATAGTCCTTCTCCTTCTGTCTCCTCATCACGTTCTTAATGTCATCAACTGTGATATTTGGTACAGCTTCAGCAAGCAGAGCAACTAATCCTGCTACATGTGGAGTTGCCATGGACGTCCCTCTCATACCCTCAAAGCCATCTGCTACCAAATCGTAGTAGCCATCAAACCATCCTGTAACACCACTATAGATCACCTCTGTAGGTGTCTTATTGACATGACCTCCTCCTGGTGCTATGACATCAGGCTTCTCTATCAAATCACCATACTTTGCATGATCCTCACTCCAATCACTTGGATGATCCTTGTACCACTTCCCATTCCATCCTCTACTACTGAAATCTGCTACCTCATCGAATAGCACAGAGTATGCACCAACAGTTAATGCATCTGGACATGCACCTGGTGAATCTATAGTCCACATCCCATTAGTACCCTCATTCCCTCCAGCAACAACTACTATAATACCCTTCTCCTTCATCATTCTTATAACTTTGCACTCAGGATCATCATCCACTCTACCCTGGAGCTCTCCTCCTAGAGACATTGACACAACTTTTGCTCCTCTCTGCATTGCAATCTCCATTGCTTTAAGAATCTGAGACTCTGAACCAACACCTAAAGGAGTCCACAGTGCTTTTACATGAATTAATTTTGCCTCTGGTGCTATTCCCTCTACCCTACCAAACCTAGTGATGAATGGATTGCCTCCAATTTCTGTTGTGCACCATTGACCATGACCCATCATATCGAATGGAGGCTCTGGAGCAACTGTGTATAGCTCCACAAACCTTAACGTTAATTGTGGATGGAATGGTGTTGCACCTGTATCGATAACAGCTACCTTTACACCACGACCAGTTAGTGTTGTGCTAACATCGACGATAATCTTCTTTGTCTCAGAGTTTGGTATTATCTCCACATCGTTTTTCTTAGGTGTTGGTACAGGAAGTCCATATGGTACAACAGGTACAGGTGGAGGTATACCTGGTATCTCCACCTCACTAATCCTTATCTCACCAAGAAGCGGATCCGTAAACGTTAGCTTTGTTGGTGGAATTGGCAATAGTGCTGGAAGCTGAATCGACTTTATGTAAACAGGCATATCGTAGTGTATCTGCTTAACAAATGGAAGCCTCTCCAATTCCCATAAAACATCTTCTGGTACCTCTACTGCTATGAACGTATTGAACGATGTAGACCTAATTGGTATATTCATGGCTCTTAATGTTGCCAAAGCCTCGTTAAAGTGCTCTGGATCTACCTCGAGAATCACCTTTATCTTGCCTGGATTGAGCCTCACACCTTTCAATTTTTCTTCTAGCCAAGGATTGAGCTTCGAAGACATGTGCTTCACCTCTTAACAATAAGATCCCTTAATTGGCTTATTTCTTCTTTTAGTTCTATCAAAGCCTTTGTGAGATCCGTAATATGATTATTGAGCTCTGCAAGCTTCGATTCAACATCTTGAAGCCTTGAAGCAAACTCATTCATATACCTCTGCAACATCATCTGCATAAGCTGGTAAAACATGTAGATGACTATTCCTGCAATACCGTAGTTTAGCAAATAGTTTATTAGGATCGAGCCTACATCTCCATTCATCTAACCACCAGCAAAAAGAAGGAAATAAAAAATAAATTTGTTTTTCTGTAACAGCAGTTTACACAACAATCGACAAACCAAGAATCATTGTGGAGATAAACAGCTGTAGAATCAGCTTATTGACTACTTCTCTTGGTATTGGACATCCATAGTCTCCTGTTATCACTCTGTACACAAAGACTATAAGTCCATAGTACCCTGCTAGAGCTACAAACAACAATAGCACATTTAGTGATGGTAGCAGGTTATTGGTGAAGAGTGTGTATGTACCAAAGAATATTGTAGACCATGTGATGCCTGCTAAAATCTCATTCGAATACCATACCCTTCTCGTTAAGCTGTAGCCAAATATTGTAAGCACACCAAGTATTATCCATACCCATAGTAATGGTGTTGATAGTAGTGATAGAATCAATGCACATGCAAACGCTACTGTTGCTGATAGTATCATATGCTTTGGATTGACAGGAAGTGGATTAGATGACGCCTTTGTGAAACGATGTAGCAGATGCTGAAGCATCATTGCACTAAACACTCCTATGAACAATAGAGCCGTTTTTATGATATTTACAATTGATGGCTCTGGTCTTGTATAAAGCAATGCTATGTAGATTGGTGTAAACCAGAATAGTAATGCTACAACAATACTACCCTTAATGTCTGTGTAGGATACTCCTTGCTTGCTCACTTCAAACCACCTTCCTTAAGCATCAATGATACTGCTAATGCTGGGTAATCGTTCAGGAGCTTCCTATATTCTTCGTTTACGACTGGAAGCTGATTTGCATAGACCTGTGCTTTGTTGATATACTCATCAAGCTTCTTCATTGCTACCTCCTTTGCTTGCTCCTCAATACCTTTTACACCACGCATCAGCATATTCAATGGATTCTTCAAAACTGTTTCAATACCTAGAAACGCTATGAATGCTGATACTGATGGCTCCATCAGCTTCTTCAGATCAAGCTCCTCAATAATCTTTATCGTATCCACAATGTCATCTGCTATCTGGAATGCCATGCCTGTGTAGAGACCATAGTAATATGCTGTGTCTTTGAGTTCACGCTTCTTCAATGCTAATGCACCTAGCATTGCTGATGCTCCATAGAGCACTGCTGTCTTTGACATTATAACAGATTCGTAGAGTGATCCGTGAACCACATCCATAATTTCTCCTTTCACCATCTTCTTATACACATCAATGACCATTTCAAGTGCATCAACACCATAATGCCTTTTCACAATATCCATTGCTGTTGCTACCAATGCATGTGATCCCAGAACTGTTTTTGTAATTCCCTTCCTTACCCATTCAGCTGGTTTACCACGTCGTAATATATCAAAATCGATTATGTCATCAACATCGAGTGAAGCTGAATGAGCAAGCTCTATTGCTACGGCTCCAGGAAGAACATTCTCTACCTTTCCTCCTAATGCTTCACAAACTAATATGGCTAGTACACCTCTTAACCTCTTTCCACCTTTAGGAGTCTCAAAATCTTCTAAGCCTTCCTCCTTCAATGTCTTTAGAACTGCTTCATCAACAAGCTTTTTTCTTGATTCATAGTACTCGAGTATATCCATTTTCGATCCCAAGACTGCATTTTTGCAGAACACAGATATATAAATTTTCTCCAGCAGATATGCAACTATAGGTGAACCTATGTCTGAAGAAGCTGAATCAATCACATCCAAAAAGAAGATTGAGCTACCAAAGGCATTAAGAGAGATTGTTAAGGTTCTTGCTGAAGAAGGAGTCATGACATATGAGGAGCTTGCAGAGAAGCTACAAAAAGATCTTAGCACAATCGTTAGGCAATGCCAAAGATTAGAAGAGATGGAGATCATCGAAAAGGTGCAGAAAGACAACAAGAATGCTGTTAAGCTTAGAGATGACGTGGAGGTAGATGAGGAGGGAAACGTCTACGTCCCATCACTAATTGAAGAACCTATCGATAAGTTGCGAAGAATCCTCCAGGAAGCTGGAATAAAGGGAAAGAAGCTAAACTTCGTGCTAACATTAATCGAGTCTAATCCACGTTCATTGGAGGATCCAAACGAGCTTTACGACACACTTGTTGCTGTAGGAGTTAGGAGGCTATTGGCTCAACAAATTGTTAAAGCATTCTTCGGTACAGAGTTTGCACCACAACAAATGCAAATGCCTATGATGCCTCGATATGGCTACTATAATCCAGCTTATCCATATCCATATCCATTCCCTCCATTCATGGCATCACAAAACACTCGACTGGAGGTGTTGCTGGAGAGACTACTTGAAGAGTTCAAGGAGCTGAAGAACTCGAAGCCTCAGTCATCACCATATCCAGTTGTAAGAAGAGTTAAAGTCGATGAGCAAGGAAAGCCTGTTGAAGTTATTGAGGAGCCTGCATTCCTTGCATCAAGATCTGATGACTCTTCTAAGGAGATGTGGAAGCTCCTGTTTGAAATGAGGGAAAAAGAGTTTTCAACAATACAAACAATTGTGAAGGAAACTAGAGAGATGCTAAAGGATGTTGTAGAGAAGCTATCACAGCAGATACAGGAAATAGACAAGAAAAGAAGTGAAGAGCTGAATAAGCTTAGGGAAGAGGTGTATAAGAAGGAGCTGGAGTACCAGAAACAAATCTATGAGAAGGAGATCGAAGATTTGAAAGATGCAATCGAAGGTCTTAGGAAGCACTACGAAGACAAGATGACTCATCTTCTCGAAGATTTGAAGAAGGAATGGGAATACAAAGTGAAGTTGATGGAGCTAGAGCAATCAAAGGGATTAAGAGATGTTATTATTGGTGAAATTAGGGAAACAGCAAAAGAGCTTAGAGAATCAACAAAGGAAATCAGAGAGACACTCACTGAATACATGAAGCAAACATTAAGACAAGCAAAGCCTGAGACAAAGCAAGTACCACAAGTTTCTGAAGAAGAAAGGAAGAAGATCCTCGAAGCATTGAGGAAGAAAGTTGGTGTAACTCCAGAAGAAGAAAAGCCTAAAGAGACAGCACCTGAGACACCAAAACCTGAATCTCCAAAACTCGAAGTTAAATTAAATATTGTTGAAGGTGAGAAGAAGGCATGATCGTAGCTGTTATGTCTAATAAAGGTGGTGTTGGCAAAACAACAATTTCGATAAACATTGCCTTCACCTTGGCAAGGAGAGGAAAGAGAGTTGGTCTAATCGATATCGATTTCCATGGTGCTAATGTACCGATAATGCTTGGCATCAATCAAAAACCTGAGATAACAGCTGATGGAATCATACCAGTTAGAGCATTTAAGAACATTGAAATTATGAGCCTTGCATTACTGTTAAGAAAAGATGATGATCCTTGCCTATGGAGTGGAGAGACAAAGAGGCATATGGTGATGCAGATGTTCAAGTCTGTGCTTTGGAGTGATCCAGATGTGTTTGTCATTGATACACCACCATCACTAGGAGATGAAAATCTTATTATTGCTGAATTAGCAAACAAAATCGTTATTGTAACAACACCTCATCCAGCTTCACAATACGATGTAAAGAAAATGATTAGAGTTCTGAAGGATAAAGTTGTTGCTGTTGTTGTGAACATGTATAACTTGTTCAAATATGATGTCTCATTGCCAATACCAAGTGAGAGAATATTTTATGTACCCTATGATCCAGAACTCCAAGTAACTCCAACAAAGCCAATCGAATCCATCGAGAAATTAGTTGATGAGGTGATCCTGAAGTGAGTGATGAGCTTCGAAAAAGAATTGCAAAACTAAAGGAGGAAATTCCAATTGAGGATGAAGACATAAAGGAGATGATAGCACTAGCAATCGAGCTAGTAAATAGAACACTAGACATAGGAAAGCTTAAGCAAATGTTTAACATTAAGGAGAATAGAAGCATGCTTGTAAGAATCATCGATGTTGAAGGAGGAGAAGTAGGCTTTATCATAGATGAAAACAACAACATAAGACCAGTAAAAAGCTTAGAAAATGCAACAACATACGTGGAGATCACAAAGGATGTG
>Ga0315272_10000358_pt1 | contig 22722 bp, 23 predicted proteins | sample C3_middle_MG_FD_203918 | JGI IMG/M metagenome (GOLD analysis project Ga0315272, IMG submission 203918) | Sediment microbial communities from Yellowstone Lake, YNP, Wyoming, USA - C3_middle | ecosystem: Environmental > Aquatic > Freshwater > Lake > Sediment | place: USA: Wyoming | collected...
CACTTCCCGGCCCTGCTGCCTGACGCCTATTGTCCGGATGTGCATGAGCGACTCACGCTCTACAAGCGAATGGCCAACTGCGATACCGAGGAAGACCTGCGGGAAATGCAGGAAGAATTGATCGACCGCTTCGGCGACCTGCCGCAACAGGCATTGGCATTAGTTGAAACACACCGCCTGCGGCTGTTCGGCAAGCCACTGGGCGTGGTCAAGCTCGATGCCGGCTCGACCGCGATACAATTGCAGCTTGTGCCGAACCCGCCGGTCGATCCCCTAAAAATCATCGGACTGATTCAGAAAGACCGCGCTTTCAAACTTGCCGGGCCGGACAAACTGGTTTGGACTCGCGCATCGACGACCCTGCGCGATCGGGTAAGTGCGGTAAAAGAACTTTTCGAAAAACTGCGAGGCTGAGCATACAGCCAGGCAAAGAACAGCAAATCCAGGCAACCATGTCACTGATAAAACCTTTCCGCGGGTTGCGCCCGCTGCCCGATTGTGCCGGCGATGTCGCCGCGCCGCCCTACGATGTCCTGTCGACCGAGGAAGCGCGACAAAGTGCCGCCGGCAAAACCTGGTCCTTCCTGCACATATCCAAGCCGGAAATAGACCTTGCGCCCGGCACTGACCCGCATGCGCCCGAGGTGTATGCCAAGGCTGCCGAGAATATGCGAAGCCTGCTCGATGCCGGCATCATGACGCGGGATGCCGCCGACTGCTACTACGCCTATCGACTGAGCATGCCCACCTCAGCCGGCATGCATGTGCAGACCGGTTTGGTAGTGGTTGCCTCGGTCGCCGCCTACAATCAGAACCGCATTCGCAAACACGAATTCACGCGCCCTGACAAGGAGGATGATCGCGTCCGCCAGATCGATGCGCTCAACGCCCAGACCGGGCCGGTGCTGCTGGCCTACCATTCCGATCCCGTTGTCGATTCTCTGCTGGACCAGACGCATCGTGGCCAGGCCGAGGCCGATGTCACTGCCGCCGATGGCATACGCCACCAGATCTGGGTGTTGCGCCAATCGACGCATGGGGCGCTGATCGCCAAGATCACCGCTGCCTTCGATGCGCTGCCCGCGCTTTACATCGCCGATGGCCACCACCGCTCGGCCGCCGCCGCGCGCGTGGCCGCTGCGCGGCACCCCGCGTCGAATGGCCGCGACCTGCCCAGCGACTATTTTCTCGCCGTCGTTTTCCCCCACCGCGAGATGCGCATCCTCGATTACAACCGCGTAGTGACGGATCTCAACGGCCTGGAAAAGTCGGCGCTGGTGACACGCCTCGCCACGGCATTTTCGGTTGAAACGGCGAACGACCGCGTGCAGCCGCAACGCCCCGGCGAGTTTGGCATGTATCTCGCGGGCCAATGGTACAAACTCGTCATCAAACCGGAATTGGTCCCGATCGACCCGGTGGCGCGACTCGACGTCAGCCTCCTGTCCGACCATCTGTTGGGACCACTGCTTGGCATCACCGACCTGCGCCGCGACAAGCGCATTGATTTCGTCGGCGGCATTCGCGGACTGGCCGAACTGGAACGCCGCGTGGACTTCGGCGAAATGGCGGTTGCCTTCTCTCTGCATGCAACCAGTCTCGAAGACCTGATGGCAGTGGCCGACACCGGCAATGTCATGCCGCCGAAATCCACCTGGTTCGAACCCAAGCTAGCCGACGGCCTGGTGTCGCACATTCTCGACTAGGCTATTACGCGCAGTATTTCCAGCCGTACCGCCCGCAGGATCTGCGAAACACGGCCACCCGATACGCCGAAACGCTTTGCCACACGCACCTGCTTGTCGCCATCCAGTTCGCAGGCAATGAAAATTGAGCGGTCGCGCACTGACATGTGCTGCAGTACATCGACAACCCGGCGCAGGACCTGATTGGCCATTGCGCGCTGCTCCGGACCGGGAAACGGATCCCGAATGACCAGCCCGTCCTCGCTGGCGTCCCCCATGGCAAGACCCGGCATCCACGCCATGGCCATGACCTGATCCGATGCCTCTTTTTCTGCAGTCGTGACGCTCTCTCCCGCAGCAACTGCACGCCGGGTCTTCTTGGCCTTGGCGTAATCCACGCGCGAAATGTTGCCCGCTGCGCGATAGCCATCAATGATGGCGCCGCGAATATTGGAGCCGGCGAAAACCGCGAATTGTGCCCCGCCGGGCTCGGTACGATTGGAACGAATGGCGCGCAGCAAGCCGATCATGCCATCCTGCATGACGTCATCGTGGCCAAGCAATGTCGGTTTCATGCCTGTGAGTGCCAGGGCGACCCTCCGCACCAACGGGGTGTACTTCTTCAGCAGGACTTCCTCGGAGACGTCGGACGGCAGCGCATCCACGCGCATTCGCGCGGTACCGATCTGTGTTGTCTTGCGGAGCGCAGGTTTGGTCAATTTTATTTTCCGCGGCGTACCGGCATTCGGCGCAAAGGCCGCAGCCTCATGAATCTTATCACTGCCGCGACAGGACTTCGTTGGCATTTGCGCGGCAAGCGGCAGCCACGGCAGCAAGCGAAAGTCCCCGCAATTCGGCCAGGGTTGCCGCGATTCGCGGCAACTCGCCGGGTGCATTGCGACCGCCATCCAACCACGCCGGGGGAATGTCCGGGGCATCGGTTTCGAGGACGATGCTGTTTAGCGGCAACGTTGCAGCCAGTTCGCGGATGCGCAGCGCGCGCGGATAGGTCATCGCGCCACCAAAACCGAGCTTGAAGCCGAGCTTGATGAACTCGTCCGCTTGCTGGCGGCTGCCGTTGAATGCATGGGCAATGCCGCCGACTACACGGACAAGGCGCAATTGCTTGAGGACGGCATCGATCGCCCGCCGCACATGCAGGACGACGGGGAGATTGAACTCCCGCGCAATCTTGAGTTGCTCGACAAAATAAGCTAACTGTCGCGCTTCGTCGCGCGGCTCGGCAAAGAAGTGGAGACCGATTTCACCCACCGCCACAGCGGGTTCCTGACGCAAGGTCTGGCGCAATGCATCGAAGTCTTCCTCGCGCGCGCGATCGACATACATGGGGTGGATGCCGTAGGCTGGCACGCAACCCTTGAACTCGCGACAGACGCTTGCCACGGCACCGAAGTTGGCGCGTTCGACCGCGGGAACGACGATGGTGGTAACGCCGGCAGCGACAGCCGCAGCGGCGATGGCCTCGCGGTCAGGGTCGAATTCGGCGGCGTCCAGATGGCAGTGGGTGTCGATCCACATGCCGCAAAGTTACTCCGTTTCCTCCATCCAGGCCATTTGTATGGCCTCGAGTTTCTTCTCGCCGCAGTGGCTTTCGTTTTCTTCAAAGCCAGGCAGCTCCATCACCCAGCGCATGAGGTCGACAAAATTGATCCTGGTCGGATCAACGTCGGGGTGGCGCTCAGCCAGTTCGATGGCAATGTCGAGGGTGTCGGTCCACTTCATTTTTTCGTCTCCGCTGGGCCGCCCCGAGGAGACGACCTATCCACGAACCGGAGCGGGCAACGCCCGCGAACACCAGTCACCCCCTTCCTCGGGGCGCAGGCAGGGTTTCGTGGAGCACTGCTCCGCGCTGCCGTAGCCGGCTGGCTGTGCAAAGCCAGCCGTGGAACGGGGGGCGGGGGGAAGGTGCTCACCGGTGTCCTTCTTTGGCCATGTTGATGGTGTACTTGGGGATTTCAATCACCAACGGGATATCTTTCACCATGGCCTGGCAGGACAGGCGGGAGTTTGGCTCCAGGCCCCAGGCCTTGTCGAGCAAATCCTCTTCCGTATCCTCGGCAACCTCGAGCGAGTTGAACCCTTCCCGCACCACGACGTGGCAGGTGGTACAGGCACAGGACTTCTCGCAGGCATGCTCGATATCGATGTCGTTGGCCAGCAGCGCATCGCAAATGGTCTGGCCCACCGATGCTTCGATGACGGCCCCTTCCGGACACAGCTCGACGTGGGGCAGGACGATGATTTGCGTCATATTTCAGCAACTTTCTTTCCGGCGAGCGCACGATGCACGCTCTGGTTCATGCGGCGTGCCGCGAATTCCTCACTGCCCTTGTTGAGCGCATTCATGGCGTCATCAATGGCGCGACGGTCGTCGCCCATGATGACGGACTGCAGGCGCGCCACCAGTGCTTCGATATGCTTTTTCTCGCTCTCAGACAGTAAAGCTGCATCCTCGCTCAAGGCGACCTGCACTGCCTCGACCAGTCGCTGCGACTCCACCTGGGCCTCGCGCAGGGCTCGCCGCATGGCGTCGTCGGCGGCGTGGTTGAAACTATCGCGCAGCATCGAGGTGATCTCGTCGTCGCTGAGGCCGTAGGACGGCTTCACTTCGATGCGGGTCTCGGCCCCGGTTGTTTGCTCGCGTGCGGCGACAGCAAGCAATCCGTCGGCATCGACCTGGAAGGTGACACGGATGCGTGCGGCACCCGCCACCATCGGCGGTATGCCACGCAACTCGAATCGCGCCAGGCTGCGGCAATCGGAAACCAATTCACGCTCGCCCTGCACAACATGCACCGACATTGCGGTTTGCCCGTCCTTGAAGGTGGTGAACTCCTGGGCTTTTGCGGTGGGGATGGTTGCGTTGCGTGGAATGACCTTTTCCACCAGACCGCCCATGGTCTCCAGACCCAGTGACAGCGGGATGACGTCGAGCAACAGCCAGTCGTCACCCGCCGCACGATTGCCGGCCAGCAGGTTGGCCTGTATGGCTGCGCCGAGCGCGACGACCTTGTCCGGATCGAGATTGTTGAGGGGCTCACGCTTGAAGTGTTCGCCCACGGCATGCTGAATTTGCGGCATGCGCGTCGAACCGCCCACCATGACCACACCCTTGATGTCCTCCGGCGCAAGCCGGGCGTCGCGCAGGGCCTTGCGGGTTGCGGCCAGCGTCTTCTGCACCAGGTTGCGGGAAATGTCGGTGAAAATCTCCGTGGTTATCTTGAGGTCGACATATTCGCCGCTGCCCAAACGCACCGTTATCGGCGCTTCACCATGCGAGGTCAGGTACTCCTTGGCCTCGCGTGCATGGGTGAGCAGCAGCCGCGCATCCTGTGCCGAGAGGGGCGCCAGTTTGGCTTTCTCGATGATCCAGCAAAACACGCGTTGGTCGAAGTCGTCACCACCCAGTGCCGAATCGCCGCCGGTAGCCAGTACCTGGAACACGCCCTTGGTTAGTTGCAGGATGGAAATATCGAAGGTGCCGCCGCCAAGGTCATAGACGGCGAAAATGCCCTCGGATGAATTGTCGAGGCCGTAGGCGATGGCCGCTGCCGTGGGTTCGTTGAGCAGGCGCAGCACATTGAGGCCGGCCAGGCGCGCAGCGTCCTTGGTGGCCTGACGCTGGGCGTCGTCAAAATAGGCCGGCACGGTGATGACAACGCCGGTTAGCTCGCCACCCAGTGAGGCTTCGGCACGAGCGCGAAGCGCCTTGAGGATGTCGGCGGAGACCTCCACCGGGCTTTTGACGCCGGCGGCGGTGCGAAGCTTGACCATGCCTTCGGCTTCGACGAAGTCATAGGGCATGCTCTCGACGTGGGCGATGTCCTTGAGGCCGCGCCCCATGAAACGCTTGACCGAGACAATGGTGTTCTTGGGATCGATGGACTGGCGGACCTGCGCCGTGAAACCGACATCCACGCCATTATCGCCATCGTCATAATGGACCACCGACGGCAGCAAGGAACGCCCCTGTGTGTCGCCCAGTACAACGGCCATGCCACTTCTGACGGTGGCAACCAGCGAATTTGTGGTGCCGAGGTCGATGCCCGCAGCCAGGCGGTGTTGGTGCGGAGCAGCGGATTCGCCGGGCTCGGCGATCTGAAGGAGTGCCATGATATTAAGTCAAACTTCTACGGCTTCGAGTGCGTCGTCGATTTCGTGCAGCAGCTTTTCCTGAAACATGAGTTGGCGCACCAGTTCTGCGGCACGCGCGTAATCATTTTGCGCGTCAAGGGCATGGTGCAGAGCCCCGTATTGTGCCGAAATTTCCTTGCGCATGCGGTGGTGCTGGGTATCCAGCTCATTCGCATCCGCTGCCGCACGTGCCTCGGCCACCGCCTCGCGCCATTCCATTTGTTCGATGAGAAACCCGGTGGGCATGGCCGTGTTGTGCTCAACCTCGGCATCGTGACCTGCCAGGCGCAGCAGATAAAGTGCGCGCTTCAACGGTGTTTTCAGCGTCTGGTAGGCTTCGTTGGCGTGGGTCGCCCACTGCATGGCCAGTCGCCTGTCCGCGTCTTGTGCTGCCGCAAACTTGTCGGGATGCACCTGCCCTTGCAACTCGTGATACCCACGCTCAAGCGCCGCCGTATCCACGGCAAAACTGCGCGGCAAGTCAAATAGCGCGAAGAAATCCCGGCTGAGGGCGTCTTTGCCAAAATCCATCAGACGTTGAAAGACTCACCGCAGCCGCAGGCATCTTTGACGTTGGGATTGTTGAACTTGAAACCCTCGTTCAAGCCCTCCTTGGTGTAGTCAAGCTCCGTTCCCGAAAGGTAGGGCCAGCTCTTTGGATCGGTCAGTACCTTGACGCCGTGGCTGATGAATTCGATGTCTTCGGGATTGATTGAATCTGCGAACTCAAGCTTGTAGGCCATGCCGGAGCAGCCAGAGGTGCGCACACCGAGACGAATGCCGACACCCTTGCCGCGCTTGGCAATAAAAGCGGCGATGTGCTTCGCCGCGGCTTCGCTCAAGGTAACCGGCAGGGCATGATCGCTGCCCTGCCAGGCCGACGGCATCGCCTGAGGTTTGGCCGCGACTTCCGAAGGGACAGTGGAACAGGTACTCATGATTGTGCCTCTCGAAGGGCCGCCCCGAGAGAGCTCAGTTGGCCAATGAGGCCCCCGGTGGGGGCAGCGAACGTAGTAAGCGTGGGAGCCATATTTTTACTCGGCGTGCTTTTTCTTGTAATCGGCAACGGCGGCCTTGATCGCATCCTCAGCCAGGATCGAGCAGTGAATCTTGACCGGGGGCAGGGCAAGTTCTTCGGCGATCTGCGTGTTCTTGATGTCCAGCGCCTGATCCAGCGTCTTGCCCTTGACCCACTCGGTGACGAGCGAACTGGAGGCGATGGCCGAGCCGCAGCCGTAGGTCTTGAACTTGGCATCTTCGATAATGCCGTCCTTGCCAACCTTGATCTGCAACTTCATCACGTCGCCGCAGGCCGGTGCGCCGACCATGCCGGTGGCGACGCTGTCGTCGTCCTTGGCAAAGGAACCGACGTTGCGGGGATTTTCGTAGTGATCGATGACTTTCTGGCTGTACGACATTTCAACTCTCCTCGGAATCGGGTTGTTAGTGAGCCGCCCATTGGACAGTGCTGAGGTCAACACCATCCTTGAACATTTCCCACAGGGGCGACAGTTCGCGCAATTTGCCAAGTTTTTCGTGCATCAACTTGATCGTGTAATCCACATCCGCTTCAGTGGTGAATCGGCCCAGCGTGAAACGCATGGAACTGTGCGCCAGCTCGTCGGAGCGACCCAGTGCGCGCAACACGTAGGAGGGTTCCAGCGAGGCCGATGTACAGGCGGAGCCCGACGACACGGCGATGTCCTTGACCGCCATGATCAGCGACTCACCCTCGACGTAGTTGAAGCTGATGTTCAAATTATGCGGCACGCGCTGCTCCAGGTCGCCATTGACATAGGTTTCCTCGATATCCATCACGCCCTTGAGCAACTTGTCGCGCAGCATGCGGATGCGCTCGTTCTCGGTCGCCATTTCTTCGCGGGCAAGGCGGAAGCACTCGCCCATGCCGACGATCTGGTGCGTGGCCAGCGTGCCCGAACGCATGCCGCGTTCGTGGCCACCGCCGTGCATCTGCGCCTCCAGACGGATGCGCGGCTTGCGGCGCACGTAGAGCGCGCCGATGCCCTTGGGGCCGTATGTCTTGTGCGCGCAGAAGGACATGAGGTCAACCTTCAGCGTGGACAGGTCGATGGGCATCTTGCCCGTGGCCTGCGCGGCATCGACGTGGAAAATCACGCCGGCGGCACGACAGACTTCGCCGATTTCGGCAATTGGCTGGATCACGCCGATTTCATTGTTGACTGCCATCACCGACACGACCACGGTGTCCTTGCGGATAGCCTGTTTGACCTGCTCGGCCGTGACCAGCCCATTCTCCTGCGGATCGAGATAGGTGGCTTCAAAACCCTGGCGTTCGAGTTCCTTGACGGTGTCGAGGACGGCCTTGTGCTCGGTCGTCACGGTAATGATGTGCTTGCCCTTGGTACCGGCATAGAAGTGTGCGGCACCCTTGATGGCAAGGTTGTTTGACTCGGTCGCACCGGAAGTCCAGATGATTTCCTTGGGATCGGCGCCCACCAGCTTGGCCACTTCGGCACGCGCATTTTCCACGGCGTCATCCGCCTCCCAGCCATAAGCATGGGATCGCGAGGCGGGATTGCCAAAGTGCTCGGTGAGCCATGGAATCATTTTTGCGGCCACGCGCGGATCAACCGGCGTAGTGGCAGAGTAGTCGAGATAAATGGGCATCTTGGACATCGGGATGGTCTCCGTAGGTTTTCTAATGTGTCAGGGCCGACATCCGGCCCAATTGGTTGATCGTCTCGCCCAGCGCCGCGAGGAAGCCGCGCACGTCGGCAGCACTGCTGTCGGGCCCGAGGCTGACGCGCACGGCGCCACGCGCCAGCGCCGCGTCCACACCCATTGCCAGCAGCACATGCGAAGGCTCTGGATTTGCTGAGGAACAGGCGGCACCGCTGGCGACGGCAAAACCGGCACGATCGAGCTTGCCGACCAGCGTTTCACCATCGAGATCCGGCAGGGTGAAGTAACTCGTGTTGGGCAGGCGCCTGGCATCTGCCGCGAAAATTGTTGCATTCATGGCAGCCAGACCTTGCTCCAGGGCATCGCGCAAATCGCGCTGGCGCGCGGCTCGCGCTTCGAGGTCTGTCATGGCCAATTCGCAGGCCACGCCGAATCCGACGATGGCCGCGACGTTTTCGGTACCCGAGCGCAAGCCGCGTTCGTGTCCGCCACCAGCGATCTGCGGCTGCAGTTCCATGCGCTTGTCGGCTACCAAAGCACCGGCGCCCTTGGGGCCGCCGATCTTGTGCGCGGATAGGGTCATGGCATGTACACCCGCGCCGTTAAGCTCACGAAAATTAACCGGCAGCTTGCCCAACGCCTGCACTGCGTCGGTGTGGAACCACGCTCGTGTCGGTCGTGCGGCGTCGGCAAGTGCCGCGACATCCTGCACTGCCCCTGTCTCGTTGTTGGCCAGCATCACCGAAATCAGCCCCGGTTGCGAAGCCAGCACTGCGCCGAAACCGGCACTGGTGATGCGACACTGATTGTCTACCGGAATCTCCACCAGGCGCCAGGCACGGCGCGCCAGTTGCCTTGCCGGTTCACGCACGCAGGGATGCTCAATGGCCGAGATGGCGATGGTTCCCGGAGCCATGACGGCCGCCGCACCCTTGAGGAAAAGGTTGTTGGCTTCAGAACCGCCACTGGTAAACACCACCTCGGTCGGATGTGCGCCAACGGCGTACGCCACGCGCTGGCGCGCCTCGTCAATGGCGCGGCGCGCGGCGCGGCCGTATTCGTGCCGGCTCGACGCATTGCCAAACTGCTGCGAGAAATGCGGCAGCATGGCATCGAGCACGGCCGGATGCACCGGCGTCGTGGCATTGAAATCGAGATAGGTCGGCTGGAACATTGCGATCGGGTACGCCGGAGACGCTATGCAGCCGAAGCAATCACGGCAATGCGGCGCGTACGGCGCGCAGGCGCGGGATCATTGGCCGGGGGACAATTGGTGCGACTGCGCTGCTGGGTGACCAGATGTTCCAGATGTACCGAGCTCAAATAATCGTACATGCGCTCGTTGAGGTTGGTCCACAAGTCGTGGGTCATGCAGGGATGGCTATCGCCATGGCAATCGCGTTTGCCACCGCAGTTGGTGGCGTCAAGTGCCTCGTCGACGGCGCGAATGATGTCGGCCACCGACACGGCATTCATGGGTTTGGCCAGACAGTAGCCGCCACCCGGGCCGCGCACGCTGGAAACCAGTTGATGGCGGCGCAACTTGCCAAAAAGCTGTTCGAGATACGACAAGGAAATGCGCTGGCGCTCGGCGATGCCGGCCAGGGTCACCGGGCCGTCATGTTGCCGCAAAGCCAGGTCGATCATCGCCGTTACGGCAAAACGTCCTTTGGTCGTCAGTCTCATGGTGCGATCCTTTCCGGGTTTTCTCTCAGGTGGGGCGGGGGAGCTTCAAATCAATACCTAACTAATATTGTCAACTTTAATGATTCCGAGCGAATCAGTCAACTATTTTCCCGAGATAGTTAGGATCGAACTTGTCCGCCGTCGCCAGATCATCGGCAAGGGGGACCCCGGACCTTTCCAGATGCGCGAGCAGCACGGCCAGACGACGATCAGTTTCAACCGCGTGATCAAGCCGGCCGTGGATGGCCTGCGCGACCGGATCATCCTCGGCACGTGTCACCGCATAGGCGGAGAAACCCAGCGTTTCCGCCTTCTCCTGCCGCGCCACTTCCGTCTCGCCATGCACGATCCGCGCGGGAATGCCAACGGCCGTGGCTCCCGGCGGCACGTCGCGCACCACCACTGCATTGGAGCCGACCTTGGCCCCTGCCTGCAGCGTAATGGGCCCGAGCACCTTGGCGCCAGCACCGATCACCACTCCCTGCTCCAGCGTTGGATGGCGCTTGCCATGATTCCATGAGGTGCCGCCAAGCGTCACGCCGTGATAGAGCGTGCAGTCGTCGCCAATCTCTGCCGTTTCGCCGATGACCACGCCCATGCCATGGTCGATGAAAACGCGCCGGCCAATTGTCGCTCCCGGATGGATTTCGATGCCGGTGATCCAGCGTGTTAAGTGCGAGGTGAAACGCGCCAGCCAGCGCAGCCGATGGCCCCAGAGCCAATGGGCCAGACGATGCAGCGTCAGCGCATGCAGGCCGGGATAGCAGGTCAGCACTTCCCATTGCGTGCGCGCAGCAGGATCGCGCTGAAAAACGCAGGCGATGTCTTCACGCAAACGATCAAACATGGGGTTAGCGGCCAGAGGAAATTCGGGACTGCGATTATATCCGACGGCGCCGGTCGGCTATACGTCAGAACCGCTGCTTGGTGCGGTCCACGAGGCTGGACAGTATGCCGCGCAGTATATTGACTTCGACCTTTTCCAGTCCGGCGCGGGAAAACATGCGCCGCAGCCGATGCATCAGGCGTTTGGGTTCGGCCGGGTCGAGGAAGCCGCTACTGACGGCGGCGCTTTCGAAATGGCTGATGAGTCCCTCGACCTCGTCGAAGCTGGCCCGATCTGAGGCATCTGCAATGGTCGGCGCCGCACCCGCGCCAACTTCCGCAAGGCGGAGTTCATAGCAGGCGATCTGCACCGCGGCGGCAAGGTTGAGCGAGGTCCATTCCGGGTTACAGGGAATCATCGCCCAGCGCGAACACCGCGCCAGGTCTTCGTTGGACAATCCGGCGCTTTCGTTGCCGAACACGATGGCCACATCGCCACGCGCGTCCTGCGCCAACTGCGCCGCGGTTGCTGCCATGGCATCACGTACCCAAAGCGGCTCCGTCGCCAGTTCACGTCGCCGCGCGGTCATGGCAACGGTGAACACGGTGCCGGAAAGCGCCTCATCAAGCGAGGCGCAGACGCGCGCATTGGCCAGCACGTCGGTCGCACCCGCCGCCATGGCTTCGGCCTGGGCGTCGGGAAATATTTTTGGTGTCACCAGGAAAAGGCGGCCGAGTCCCATGGTCTTCATCGCCCGCGCCGCAGCGCCGATGTTGCCGGGATGGCTGGTCCGCGAGAGCACGATGCGGACGCGACCGAGGGGTGAAGCGAGCGCCAAGGGGTCGTTCATACTAAAATCATCGATTCCGCTGCTGCCCCAGTCATCATGCATCCCACGCTCAATATCGCCGTCAAGGCCGCGCGCCGCGCCGGCCAGATCATCAACCGCGCCAGCCTCGACGTCGAGCGACTCACCATCAACGTCAAGCAGCAGAGCGACTATGTCACCGAAGTCGACCGCGCTGCCGAAAACGCGATCATCGAAACCATCCGCGAAGCTTACCCGATGCACGCCATCCTGGCGGAGGAGTCGGGGGCGTCCGACGCCGGCAACAACGACTACCAGTGGATCATCGATCCACTCGACGGCACGACCAATTTCATCCATGGTTTCCCGCAATACGCCGTGTCCATCGGCCTCGCGCACAGGGGCGTAATGAACCAGGCAGTGGTGTACGATCCGACGCGCAATGAGTTGTTCACCGCCAGCAAGGGCGGCGGCGCCTTCCTCAACGAGAAGCGCATCCGCGTCAGCAAGCGGGCCAAGCTGGCGGAGGCACTGATCGGCACCGGCTTTCCCTACCGCATGTTCGATCATTCGCCGGCCTACATGGCGATTTTTACCGAGCTGACGCAGAAAACCGCCGGCCTGCGCCGCCCGGGCGCGGCTTCGATCGACCTTGCCTATGTCGCTTGCGGACGTACCGATGGCTTCTTCGAATTTGGCCTTTCACCGTGGGACATGGCTGCCGGCTCGCTGTTGATTTCCGAGGCGGGCGGACTGGTGAGCGACCTTGCCGGCGAGGCCACCTATCTGGCCACGGGCAATATTGTCGCCGGCAACCCCAAGATATTTTCACAGTTGCTGCGGGTAGTCCAGGCGCACAGGACACCGCAACTCGCGGCGTGAGTGCGCCGCAGGCCTCTGTCAAGGCCGTGCCACAGCCTGACATCACCGCCCACACGCCGATGATGCAGCAGTACCTGCGCCTCAAGGCGCAGCACCCGGACATGCTGTTGTTCTACCGCATGGGCGATTTCTACGAGCTGTTCTTCGACGATGCCGAGCGCGCCGCGCGCCTGCTCGACATTACACTCACTACACGCGGCCAGTCAGCCGGCAAGCCGATTGCAATGGCGGGCGTGCCCTACCATGCCGCCGAGCAATATCTCGCACGGCTGGTCAAGCTCGGCGAGTCGGTGGTGATCTGCGAGCAGATCGGCGACCCGGCGACGAGCAAAGGACCAGTCGAGCGCGCCGTGGCGCGCATTGTCACGCCAGGCACATTGACCGACTCCGCCCTGCTTGACGATCGCAGTGACAGCCTGCTGCTGGCTATGACTACGGATCGCAACCGGCTGGGGCTGGCCTGGCTGAATCTCTCCAGCGGTGACTTGCGCCTGCTTGAAACCAGTGTCGCCAGCCTGCCGCACCAACTGGAGCGGCTGCGGCCGGCCGAGGTGCTGCTGCCCGACGCGCAGTTCGCTGAATCGCCGGTCAACACCACCGTTACTACCAAGCGCCTGCCGGACTGGCATTTTGACGCTACTGCCGCCCGGCGACTTCTTGCGGAACATTTCGGCACCCGTGACCTTGGCGCGTTCATCGCCGACGAGGAGCCGCAACTGGCTCTGGCCGCCGCCGGTGCGCTGTTCCAGTATGCCCGCACCACGCAAATGCAGGCTCTCGCGCATGTCACGGCGTTGACGGTCGAACACGAAAGCAGTTACCTGCGTCTCGATGCCGCAACCCGACGCAACCTGGAGATATCGGAAACCTTGCGCGGACAACCCGAGCCCACCCTGGTTTCGCTGCTCGATTCCTGCAGCACCTCCATGGGCTCGCGCTGGCTGCGCCACTGCCTGCATCACCCACTGGCCGACCGCATGGCAGCTGCAGCACGCCTCGCCGCCGTTGGTGAACTTGTTGGCGATGGCCATGATGGCTCCGCTGTCGCCTTGCGCACGGCCCTGCGCGGCATTGCCGACGTCGAGCGCATCACCGCGCGCATAGCGCTCAAGAACGCTCGCCCGCGTGATCTCTCCAGCCTGCGCGACAGCCTGCTGCGGTTGCCAGACCTGTCGGCCATTCTGGACAACGCGCAGGCGCCCCTGCTGCGCAGCATCGTTGCTGACATGGTTGCACCAGTCCCTTGCGTCGCCCTGCTGCAGCGTGCAATCGCCGTCGAACCGGCGGCATTGCTGCGTGATGGCGGCGCCATCGCGTCGGGCTACTCCGCCGAGCTCGATGAGTTGCGCGCCATCCAGGCCAACTGCGGCGAGTTCCTCATCGCGCTCGAAACACGCGAGCGCGAACGCAGCGGCATTGGCAGCCTCAAGGTCGAATACAACAAGGTGCATGGTTTCTACATCGAAGTCAGCCACGCCAACACCGCCAAGGTCCCGGACGACTACCGTCGTCGCCAGACGCTGAAGAACGCCGAGCGCTACATCACGCCCGAGCTCAAGACCTTTGAAGACAAGGCGCTGTCTGCCAACGATCGCGCATTGGCGCTGGAGAAACGATTATTCGACGATGTGCTCGAACAGCTGGCCCAGTGGATTGCAGACCTGCAGCGCATCGCCCGCGCCGTGGCCCTGCTCGACGGGCTGGCGAACTTTGCCGATGCCGCCCGGCGCCACGACTACTGCATGCCGCATTTTGGCGACAGCCCCGGCATCGAGATTTCCGGCGGCCGCCACCCGGTGGTTGAGGGCCAGGTGAAACAGGCGGGCCAGGCATTCATTGGCAATGACGCGAAACTGTCGGCATCGCGGCGCATGTTGCTCATCACTGGCCCCAACATGGGCGGCAAATCAACCTACATGCGGCAGGTGGCACTGATCGCGCTGCTTGCCCACTGCGGCAGCTTTGTTCCCGCCACCGCGTGCACGCTGGGACCGCTCGACGCCATTTACACGCGCATCGGCGCTGCCGACGACCTCGCTTCGGGCCGCTCGACCTTCATGGTGGAAATGACCGAGGCCGCAGCCATCCTGCACGGCGCCTCCGACAAGTCGCTGGTATTGATGGACGAGATCGGGCGCGGCACGTCAACCTTCGACGGTCTGGCGCTGGCCTTTGCCATCGCCCGCCACCTGATCGAGAAGAACTGCGCCTACACCCTGTTCGCCACCCACTATTTCGAGTTGACGCGGCTGGCTCATGACTACGCCGAGTGCGCCAACGTGCACCTGGATGCCGTAGAGCACGCCCACACGATTGTCTTTCTCCACGCCGTCGAAGATGGCCCGGCCTCCCAAAGTTACGGTATTCAGGTCGCCGCGCTGGCGGGTGTGCCGGGGGCGGTCATTCGCGATGCCAAGCGCCGCCTGGTGCAACTGGAAAATCACCAGGCAGTCAAAGAGGCAGCCGGACCACAACCCGACCTGTTTGCTGCCATCCCGGAAACACCACCCGAGCCCGAGCCGCACCCGGCACTCGATGCACTGCACGACCTCGACCCGGACACGCTCACACCGCGCGAGGCCCTCGAACGTCTCTATTTCCTGAAAACACTCCTGCAAAAATGAAACTGATCATCATTGCAATGCTTGCCGCCGTTGCGCTCGCCTGCCGTGCCGAGCCGCTTTCCTTTGGCCTGTTTGGCGACCTGCCCTACAACGATCGGGAGCGCACACAGCTTCCAAAGTTGATTGAAGAAATGGATCGAGAGCATCTCTCCTTCGTGGTGCACGACGGCGACATCAAGAATGGCCACAGCGAGTGCAGCGATGCGGTCTTCAAGGACATGCTCGGGGTATTCCAGGCATCGGCACACCCGCTGATCTATGTCCTTGGCGACAATGAATGGACGGATTGCCATCGCAAGAACAACGGTTCCTATGATCCGCTGGAGCGACTGGAAAAGCTGCGCAGCGTTTTTTTTCCTGACGAACTTTCCCTTGGCAGGCAGAAGCTTCAACTGGAGCGACAAAGCGCCGATCCGGCCTTCGCGATGTATCGTGAAAACGTGCGCTGGATTGCCGCTGGCGTGATTTTCGTCGGCCTCAACCTGCCGGGCAGCGACAACAATTACAACGGCACGGGCAAAGAGCCGGTGCCGGCGCGCGAGTTCGTCGAACGCAGCCGCGCCAATCAGGCATGGCTGGCACAAGCATTCGACCTGGCGCGCAAACGCAGCCTGCGCGGCCTGATGCTCGTGATTCAGGCCAACCCCGACTTCGACGCGTTGCAGTCGGGCAAACCAACGCCGGGGTATCGCGACTTCCTGTGGCAACTGCGCGAGGAAACGCAGGCATTTGCCGGGGAGGTGGTGCTGGTACATGGCGACACCCACAGCCACCGCATTGACCAGCCGCTGCTTGACCCGAAGACGGGTGAACCGCTAAAGAATTTCCGTCGTGTGGAGACCTACGGCTCGCCGTTTCCCGGCTGGGTCAAGGCGACGGCAGACACGGCGGACCCCAGAGTCTTTCGCTTCGAGGCGCGCCCCTACGTAACCCGGTAAAACGATGTTGCGCGTCCCAGGAGGGCCTTCACTCGAAACAGACTAGCGGGCACCTCAGTGTTGATGCGCATGGCCTTCGGGGCCGTGGGCATGACCATGCTCGATTTCGTCAGCCGTGGCGGCGCGGACGCCACTGACCGTGCAGGAGAAAATCAGTGCGATGCCGGCCAGCGGGTGGTTACCGTCGACAACCACCTTGTCACCGGCGATGTCGGTGATGGTGAACAGCATGTCTTCCTCACCTTCTTCCTCGTCGCCGGCGCGTTCGAACTGCATGCCGACCTCTATGTTCTCGGGAAATAGATGGCGTGGCTCGACGGTGACGAGGTCTGCGTCATACTCACCGAAGGCCTCTTCCGGCTGCAGTTTCACTCGCAGCGCATCACCAACTTGCTTGCCCTCGAGGGCGGTTTCAATGTTCATGAAAATGCCGCGATAGCCGCCGTGCAGGTAGTTCATGGGCATCTTGCCGTCGTCAACCGTGTTGCCATCACTGTCGGTCACGCTGTAATTGAGTGTTACGACGGTGTCTTGACCAATTTGCATGATTTATCGAGTTCCTTGACGAGTTGGAAGATGGCGGACGCGTGGCCCTTCGGACTCACGTCATAAAACGTGTGGCGCACCACACCGGTCTTGTCGATGACGAAAGTTGAACGTACCACCGTCAGTTTCTTGTGGCCGTCATGCTCGCGATATTGATAGACACCAAACTTGTGGCCGACCTTGCCATCCTCGTCCGAGAGCAGGCGCACCGAGAGGCCGTGCTGATCACGAAATTCGGCATGACTGATGCAGTCGTCGCGCGAGACACCTATGACCGTACAGTGATGCTTGGCGAACTCGGCCTCATGATCGGAAAAGTCGATCGCCTCCTGCGTGCAGTAGGGCGTGCCATCCTTGGGGTAGAAAAACAGGACGATGTGGGACTTGCCGCGCAAAGATGCGGTATTGAAAGTTTCCATGTCCGCATCGGGCAGGGAAAAATCCGGTGCGGCTTGACCTGGTTGCAACATCACTCGTCCTCCGCTACTGAGGTAGTGATCCGATTCTAACCGAGCATGCCAGCTTCGGGGATAACGCCACGTTCGACCAGGGCGGCAATGATTCGATCAACCGATTCCTCAAGCGAAAGCTGGTCAGTGCGAATGACGATCTCGGCATCGCGCGGCACCTCATAGGGTGAGCCAACGCCTGTAAACAAGGGAATTTCACCGGCACGGGCACGACGATACATACCTTTGACGTCGCGTCGTTCGCATTCCGCCAACGGGCAGTCACAGTGGATTTCCAGGAAATCGCCGGGCACGAACAGGGAGCGCGCGTATTGGCGATCCTTGCTGAAAGGTGAAATGAAGGCGGTGATGGCGATCACCCCGGCGTCAACGAACAATTTGGCGACTTCGGCGACACGGCGGACATTCTCGACCCGACCCGCCTCGGTGAAGCCCAGATCGCTGCATAGACCGTGGCGGACATTGTCACCATCCATGACGAATGAGCGGCAGCCCATGCGATGCAGGCGCTCTTCCACGGCGTGCGCCAGCGTCGACTTGCCGGCGCCGGACAGGCCGGTGAGCCACAGCACCATGCTGCGGTGTGCGTTCAACACTTCCCGCTGCGCGCGAGTCACGGCGGTGTGATGCCAGACCAGGTTTTTGGGTTCGCTCTTCGTCTGCATGGCCTAGCGCGCAGCAGACGTCAGGAAGTCCTGGTAGGCAAGGGCGATACCATCGCGCAAAAGCGTCCGCGCCTGCCAGCCAAGCGTTGCCATGCGCGAGACGTCGAGCAGTTTGCGCGGTGTGCCATCCGGTTTGGTCGCATCAAACTCGAGCTTTCCCGCGAAACCAACCACCTCCAATACCGATTCAGCGAGTTCCCGAATGGTCACGTCATTGCCGCAGCCAACGTTGTAGAGGCCATCGCTCACGCCCTTCTCCATGAGAAAGACACAGGCGTCGGCCAGGTCATCAACGTAAAGAAACTCGCGCCGCGGCGTACCGCTGCCCCACACCACGAGACGATCACCACCATTTGTTTTGGCCTCATGCGCCTTGCGAATCAGCGCCGGCAGCACATGGCTGTTGGCGAGGTCGTAGTTGTCGTTCGGACCATAGAGATTGGTCGGCATCACGCTCAGGTAGTGCCGTCCGTATTGGCGGTTGTAGCTTTCGCAGAGTCTTATGCCCGCTATCTTGGCAATGGCGTATGGCTCGTTGGTCGGCTCCAGCGGCCCGGTCAGCAGGTAGTCTTCCTTGATCGGCTGCGGGCAGTCGCGCGGGTAAATGCAACTTGACCCGAGGAAACACAGGCGTTCAACCCCGGCTCTGTGGGCGCCGTGGATCAAATTGCCTTCGACGGTCAGATTTTCGTAAATGAAGTCGGCGCGAAAAGTATTGTTGGCGTGGATGCCGCCAACCTTGGCCGCCGCGATGAAAATGTATTCTGGCTTTTCGTGCTCCAGAAATTCAAATACTGCACGCTGATCAAGGAGGTCGAGTTCCTTGCGGCTGCGGGTGACGATGTTCGCATAGCCCCGTACCCCGAGCTGGCGCACGATGGCCGAGCCCACCATGCCGCGATGGCCGGCAACATAAATCTTGGCCTTGGTGTCCATCGTCCGTCTTACTCGTGGCGATCCGGCGCCTTGAAGCCGTGCTTTTTCACCAGTTCGTCGCGCTCGGCAGCCTTCAGATCTTCGCGCACCATTTCGGTCACGAGTTCGGCAAAACTGATTTTTGGAGTCCAGCCAAGCTTCTGTCTGGCCTTCGTCGCGTCGCCCAGCAGCGTCTCGACCTCGGTCGGACGGAAATAACGCGGATCGACGGCGACGACGCACTTGCCACTGGCGTCGTAGCCTTTTTCGTCAACGCCGTCCCCCTTCCAGGTGATGCTCATCCCGAGTTCGCTGCCTGCCGCCTCGACGAACTGGCGCACGCTGTATTGCACCCCGGTGGCGATGACGAAGTCTTCGGCAATCTCCTGTTGCAGCATCAGCCACTGCATCTCGACATAGTCTTTGGCATGACCCCAGTCGCGTTTGGCCGAAAGGTTGCCCAGATAGACGCAGTCCTGCAAACCGAGCTTGATGCGGGCAAGTGCACGGGTGATCTTGCGAGTGACGAAAGTTTCGCCGCGCACCGGGCTTTCATGGTTGAAGAGAATGCCGTTGCAGGCATACATGCCGTATGCCTCGCGGTAGTTGACCGTGATCCAGTAGGCGTAGAGCTTGGCCACGGCATAGGGACTGCGCGGATAAAAGGGCGTGGTTTCCTTTTGGGGCGTTTCCTGAACCAGGCCATAAAGTTCCGAGGTCGACGCCTGGTAGAAGCGCGTCTTCTTTTCGAGGCCGAGGATGCGGATGGCTTCGAGCACACGCAAGGCGCCGAGCGCATCGGAGTTTGCGGTGTATTCCGGTTCTTCAAAACTCACCGCGACATGGCTCTGGGCGGCTAGGTTGTAGATCTCGTCGGGCTGCACCTGCTGAATGATGCGCACCAGGCTGGAGGAGTCGGTCATGTCGCCATGGTGCAGGACAAAATGACGGTTCTTCTCGTGCGGATCCTGATAAAGGTGGTCGATACGATCAGTGTTGAACAGTGAAGTGCGGCGCTTGATGCCGTGGACTTCGTAGCCCTTTCCCAACAGCAATTCGGCAAGATAGGCACCATCCTGACCGGTGATCCCGGTGATGAGGGCAACTTTGATAGTCATTTGTTGTTCACTCCCACTCGATGGTGCCGGGCGGTTTGCCGGTGATATCGAAAGTGACGCGGTTGATGCCGCGCACTTCGTTGATGATGCGATTCGACACCTTGCCGAGCAGCTCATAGGGTAGGTGCGCCCAGCGCGCAGTCATGAAATCCTGCGTTTCTACGGCGCGCAGCGCCACGACATAGTCGTAGGTGCGACCGTCGCCCATCACGCCCACGCTTTTTACCGGCAGGAACACGGCGAAGGCCTGCGAAGTCTTCTCGTACCAGTCGGCAGCGCGCAGTTCGTCGATGAAGATGGCGTCGGCACGGCGCAGCAGATCGGCGTATTCCTTTTTCACCTCGCCGAGAATGCGCACGCCGAGGCCGGGGCCGGGAAAAGGATGGCGATAGACCATTTCGTGCGGCAACCCAAGCGCGATGCCCAGCTCGCGCACCTCGTCCTTGAACAGCTCGCGCAGCGGCTCACATAGTTTGAGGTTGAGCGTCTCGGGCAGGCCGCCCACGTTATGGTGGCTTTTGATGGTGTGCGCCTTCTTGGTCTTGGCGCCAGCCGATTCGATCACGTCCGGATAGATGGTGCCCTGCGCCAGCCAGCGCGCATTGGGCAGCTTCTGCGCCTCGGCCTGGAACACCTCGACGAATTCGCGGCCGATGATGCGGCGCTTCTGCTCGGGATCGGTGACACCCGCCAGATGTCCCATGAACTGCTCTGACGCATCGACATGGATGACCTTGACACCGAGGTTACGGGCAAAAGTCTGCATAACCTGCTCAGCTTCGTTGAGGCGCAGCAAACCGTTATCGACAAAAACACAGGTCAGCTTGTCGCCAATGGCCTTGTGCAGCAGTGCCGCAACCACCGATGAGTCGACGCCACCGGAGAGGCCGAGGATCACCTCATCGCCGCCAACCTGGGACTTGACCTTGGCAATGGCCTCGGTCACATAGTCCGGCATGTTCCAGTCGCCGCGGCAACCGCAGACGTCGCGGACGAAGCGCGTGAACAAATCCCTACCCCGCAAGGTGTGTGTAACCTCGGGGTGGAACTGCACGCCGTAAAACCGGCGGTCGTCATCACCCATGCCGGCAATCGGCGTGGAGTCGTTGGAGGCTATGACTTTGAAGCCGGCCGGCAGCTCCGTCACCTTGTCACCGTGGGACATCCAGACGTCAAGGAGCCCGTGACCGTCGGCATTCACCGAGTCCTGCACACCTTCGAGCAGCTTTGAATGGCCACGAGCACGAACTTCGGCATAACCGAATTCGCGCTTATTGGCACTTTCCACCTTGCCGCCAAGCTGCGCCGCCATGGTCTGCATGCCGTAGCAGATGCCCAGCACCGGCACGCCCAGATCGAACACGACCTGTGGCGCGCGCGGCGTCTCTTCTTCATAGACCGAGTTGGGTCCACCCGAAAGAATGACGCCGCTGGGCGCAAATTCGCGGATGAACTCTTCAGTGACATCGTTGGGATGCAGCTCGCAATAAACCTGCTGTTCGCGCACGCGGCGGGCGATGAGCTGGGTGTATTGGGAACCAAAATCGAGAATGAGGATTTTTTGGTGGGACATGGCCTTGCCTCAAAAAAGACAAAGGCGGCCGCAGCCGCCCGGGTCCTGATGGATCAACTCAATCAACGTGGTAGTTCGGCGCTTCTTTGGTGATCTGCACGTCGTGCACATGGGACTCGCGGATGCCGGCCGAGGTTATTTCGACAAACTCGGCCTTCGCGCGCATTTCATCGATAGTTTTGCAGCCGACATAGCCCATGGAGGAACGCAGGCCGCCCATCAACTGGTGGATGACAGCAGTCACCGGTCCCTTGTAGGGAACACGTCCTTCGATACCCTCGGGCACCAGTTTCTCGACGTTGGCCTCGTTGTCCTGAAAATAGCGATCCGAAGAACCCTGCTTCATCGCGCCGAGTGACCCCATGCCGCGATAAGCCTTGTAGGAGCGTCCCTGGAACAGCACCGTCTCGCCGGGAGCTTCCTCGGTGCCGGCGAACAAACCGCCCAGCATGACGCAATTGGCACCGGCGGCAATCGCCTTGGAAATATCGCCGGAGTAACGGATGCCACCGTCGGCAATTAGCGGTACGCCAGACGAAGCCAGCGCATTTGCGACATTGTCTACCGCAGTAATCTGCGGTACGCCGACACCGGCAACGATGCGGGTGGTGCAGATGGAACCGGGACCGATGCCGACCTTGACCGCGTCGGCGCCGTGATCGACCAGCGCCTTGGCCGCCGCACCAGTGGCGATATTGCCGCCGATAACCTCGACCTGCGGGAAGTTCTTCTTGACCCACTGCACGCGTTTGAGCACACCTTCGGAATGACCGTGCGCTGTGTCGACCACGATGACATCCACACCGGCCTCGGCCAGCAGAGTCACTCGCTCCTCCGTGCCCTCGCCGGTGCCGACAGCCGCGCCGACGCGCAGGCGCCCGAAGCCATCCTTGGCCGCGAAGGGATATTCTGACGACTTGAGGATGTCCTTCACCGTCATCAGCCCACGGAGTTCGAATGCATCGTTGATCACCAGCACACGCTCCAGGCGATGCTTGTGCATCAGCGTCTTGCCTTCCTCGACGCTGGCGCCTTCCTTCACCGTGATCAGCCGTTCGCGCGGTGTCATGATGTTGCCGACGACTTCGTCCAGCCGTGTCTCGAAGCGCAGGTCACGGTTGGTGACGATGCCGACCACCTTGCCGCCCTCAACGACTGGCAAGCCGG
>Ga0315272_10000359_pt1 | contig 22696 bp, 18 predicted proteins | sample C3_middle_MG_FD_203918 | JGI IMG/M metagenome (GOLD analysis project Ga0315272, IMG submission 203918) | Sediment microbial communities from Yellowstone Lake, YNP, Wyoming, USA - C3_middle | ecosystem: Environmental > Aquatic > Freshwater > Lake > Sediment | place: USA: Wyoming | collected...
TCAGCAAGATCCGTCCAGGGCTATGATCTCTACCAGGCAATAGAAGCCTGCAGCGATCTTCTGGAGAGTTTTGGCGGGCATATGTATGCAGCAGGACTTACCCTGAAGAAAGAGAATATTCGCCCATTTATGGACAGGTTTGAACAGTATGTAAACAGTACAATAACTGAAGAGCAGCTTGTTCCCCGCATTTTCATTGATTCAGAGCTCCTGTTTTCAGAAATTAATGATGGGTTCTTTAAAACAATGAACCAGTTTCAACCTTTTGGACCCGAAAATATGTCTCCGGTCTTTGTTTCACGAAATGTTTTTGATACAGGATCGGGCCGGATGGTTGGTTCAAGCGGGGAACATCTCAAGCTTGATCTTTGCCAGGAATCAACGGGTCAGAAAAGCTTTTCAGCTATAGCCTTTGGACAAGCTGACCATTTTGAATATATCAGGGGAGGAAATCCTTTCGATATCTGCTATTCACTCGAAATGAATGAATTCAGGGGAAACAGAAACCTGCAACTTAATATCAGGGACATCAAAACTCCTGATAGTAAGTAGGATTTTGGTAAGATAAAGCTTCCGGTTTTCCGGACAGATTAAAACCAGATTCGAAATTGCATTCTGAATTCATCATTATTCCTGGCAGAATTTTCGGTTGTGGCGATTGAAGTGACCGCATATTTGATCCTCATCTCAGCAAAATGACTTATATCCCATTTTATCATGAGATAGCTTCGGCAGCCTCTGCCTGATAATGCCGGTATACTGTAGCTGTATAAGAGATCATTCTCATACATATATAACCTTGACTCCCAGCTGTCGGTTCTGAAGATGCAATACCTGAACCAGAATGACAGAGGAGATTTCTCAGGATTGTAATTTATATCCTGTAAGAGCAGAACTCCCTTGCTCCCCGAAGGACTTACAGCCACATATTCCATACATGTTACAAGTGTAAGGTAATCAGAAAGCAAATACCGCAATGACCCTTTTATCTTCCTTGTAATAGTCTCATTTTGAGACGGAATGCCCGAAGTCCCCGAACTATCTGTCATTGACAGGCGGTAATAATATGAGAAATCGAATGTTAATTTATCCGACGGAAGATACCTGGCTCTAAGCTCTCGTTTGATTCCGGCAGAAGGAGCGCTGCAACGGTATTTAAGCCATGGATAACGCTGTATATCAACGCCTCCGCCGATGAACACATGTTTTACCGCTTCATATTCAAAATTTCCAAGCAGGCCTCTTTCATTTTTTAAATAGGAACCTGTTCCTGGTCCGTTTCCATAAAATGTAGTAAATCCTGAAGTATAATTTCTGAATAAAAAATTAAGTGCCAGCCTGTCGGATGGTCTGAATGAGATTCCCTGTATAGCTGCAGAATTTTTATTGCTACTGATAGTCAACTCTCCATAAAAAAGAATATTTCTTAAAAATCCGTTGTAGTAAATGGTATACAGATCATTCCTTGTTCCGGAAAAAGCAAAAAGTTTTTCAGGATCACCCAGCTGATTGCTTACAGGCAAGGAGAATCTCGTTTCAGACCATGTCAGTCCTGCTTTCAGATTATTTGCAGTATAAGACAGATTGATTCCGTAAGCTGATTCGCTGACTGCATCCTTCTTTTGTAATAGCGACGGGGTATTGTGTAAGCCTGCTACATAAAAGCTCTCAATATACTGATCAGTGCTTTCCGGCAAAATTGAAATTGTCGCATCTTTCTTTTTATTTGAAATATAAAGATCGAGGTTGAAATTCCCGGTTGACAATTCAGCTGCAGCTCCTCTGAAAAAGCTGGTACCTTCTGATGAGGTGAATGATTTAATTTCGTCACTGGCCGACATATATCCTGGTGATGTCAGGGAAATTCCGCGGCGGATACCTGTATTTACGTTTGTTCCCTGTCCGAATCTTGCTGAAAAATCTCCGGCTATCAGTTTCTTAATCAATCCATTCCCGGTATAGCTGATGCTTGCAGAAAGGAAGTCGGGCATCCGGGTATTTCCTGACAGGAATTTTTCTCCAGCATCTTTTTCAATTGTTAGTCCACCTGAAAATGAACCTGAAATGAACCTGTATTTTGTGAGGATCTTCCATTTAGAGCCCACTGAAGCAGAATCGTTCAGGGAAGGCTTTATTGAAAAATTTGAGAGTAATGTATTCTTCCAGCGTGCTGAATCAGGTGCCATTGCCTGTTTAAAATCAAGAGAAATGAAAGGTGTCAGCATCTCAACAGTCTCCCTGTCGAATCCGGGAATTACCGCGATTTCAAATAATGATGCAATTCGTCCGTACGAGTGAATATAATCGGCAAGTGCTTTAACCTGGAAATCAGTCAGGAAGAATAGTCGTGCCAGTTCATTCTGGTCCGATGAATTTATCCTGACAGGTTTCTCTGCAAGGTCCTGGAGCCTTTCAATGAAGATATTTACTGCTTCCGGATCCGGGTCATCAGCAGCTAGCTCTTCCGCAACATTGATTATTGTTTCGGATATTTTTATCTCCTGACCGACTACTGTTGGGGTGAGCAGAATTAAAATAAATAGGATAAAGGTCTTTTTCACAGAATTTGAAATAATGTTACACAGAGTTGCACAGAGGAGGCACTGAGAACCACAGAGGTCATAGTTTAAATCTTCTGATTCCTTCGCTGAGTTTTAGAACATTAAAGTTTATTAGCAAGCCAGGGTTCTTTTTAGAAAACTTCATATAGGTAAGAATCTGGGCTTCATGGACTGGATTAAACTCATCAACTACTTTCAACTCAACAACTACTAAATTCTCAACAAGAATGTCAATCCTGTAACCACATTCAAGTTTTATATCCTTATACACAACAGGAGTTGGTTGTTGTCTTTTAATTTTAAGCCCGTTTTTAACCAATTCATACCACAAACATTCCTCGTATGATGATTCAAGCAACCCCGGCCCAAGGCTCTTATGGACTTCAATTGCGCAGCCTATTATTCTTCCGGAAATTTCATTTAATTCTATCATTGTATTTCAACTTCTTTGTAGTCTTTATGAGATCTCAATATCATTTTTGTTTTGCTCTCCGTTTTCAGCGTTTTTTCTGTGACTCTCTGTGGCCCTCTGTGGCCCTCTGTATATTCTCTGTGCTTCTCTGTGACAGTTCTTTATATTTTTCATTTATTACTTCAACACTTTCTTATAACTACTTATCAGGCATTTATTTAAATTTAAATATCAGCGAAGCCGATGAAGTAATTCCAAGCCTCTCGTGAGTTACGAAACCAATATCTATCTGTACCAGCTTTGCAAGGTATCCCAAACCGAAACTGAACGAATTATGCTCAGTACAGAATCCGCCTCTCAGCCAGAGTCTTTTTGCGGCTTCATATTCAAATCCAGATCTGATTATTAATTTGCTGTCGGTATTCATTTCAGCTTCAAGACCTGCAAAAACTGATTTATTCAGATATGTTCCTATACCTGTCCGGAGTGATGATGGCAAAAAGGATTTTCTCAGAGAGTTGGGAACAGGATTAAAGATATGAATGCCTGCTCTGGTATTTTCGGATAGTTTTATAAGCAGGCCAACCTCACAGGTAAGAGCCTGGTAACGGGTATATTCACCAGAGGCTCTTTCGGAAAAGTAATCCAGCTGAATCCCTGCCGATAGCTTCCGGGAGAGCTTTATGCCGCACCCCAGACCAGCCAGGTCTCTTTTAAAATCAGAATATCCGAAGTGCGAATAGACTGCTGAAAGTGCACTTTTTCCAGCAGGGAAAATCAATCCTGCTGACCTTGTTCCCAGTTCACTGATTCCGAACCGGTTTTCGTAGTTTAATCCAAAGGATAAGGAGTTAATATCAGGAAGAACTGCCTGGTTTTGAAATGATGACCAGAAGGTGTTGGTTGTGAGACAAACATTTCCTCTTCCTGCTTCAGCTGCTCCTGGTGAAATGCGATACGGATCTCCACCTGAGGCGGTTAAAGAGGGAAAAATTAGTAAAATGGAAACAGATATTTTAAGCAGCGAGCTCAACTGTTTCAAAAATTATTACCATAAATATACAAAAAAAGTTCAATCCCGGATTCAGAATTGAACTTTTTTATTCCTATGTGGCTCTATGTGCCCTTTATGTTCTCTGTGTAACAGAAAGATAAAGAATTTACACTGAGGACCACTGAGAAAACACAGAGGTACACAGAGGAGAAAGGGAATAAAATTTAGTTTGTTTTGAACGGATATTTCACATTTTTCAGCTCTTCATTGGCCTCAACAATCTTCTTTTTGAGTGACTCTTTGTATTTTATCACTTCATCCATTACTGATTTATCGCCGGTGGCAATGATCTGGGCTGCCAGAATTGCTGCATTCTGAGCGCCATTAAGGGAGACTGTTGCAACGGGAATTCCGGGAGGCATCTGGAGTATTGAAAAAATTGAATCGAGTCCTTCCAGTGTAGCTTTAATGGGAACGCCGATAACCGGGATAGGCGTCATTGCTGCAATTACCCCTGGCAGATGAGCCGCCATACCTGCTGCCGCAATAATTACTTTTATTCCACGGCCACTGGCATTCCTGGCAAATTTCTCCACCTCCTCCGGTGTTCTGTGAGCCGATAGTGCATTGATCTCGAATGGTATTTTAAAAGTGTTTAATATCTCCGCCGCCTTTTCCATTACAGGAAGGTCGGAAGTGCTTCCCATTATGATGCTTACGATAGGTTCCATCTAAAATAATTTAATTTAACTTGCTGATAAGGACAAAAATAAGCTATTATTTTCATATTTTCGCACCGGCTAACATTTCAAATTTTGTTAATGAGAGAAATCAGCATACTCGATAAAAAGTTCAGGGAATATTTATCCGAAGAGGTTATTCAGAATAGAATTGAAGAGCTCGCAAAACAGGTTAATAGTGAGCTTGCCGGAAAGGAAGTAGTTTTTCTTGGAATTCTCAACGGGGCCTTTCTTTTTGCAGCTGACCTGTTCAGGCGTATTGACTTTCCTGCCAGAATCTCATTTGTCAAACTGGCTTCCTACAAGGGAACATCCTCGACGGGAACAATAAAGGAACTCATTGGCTGGAATGAAGATATCAGCAATAAAACTATTGTTGTCATTGAAGATATAGTAGATACTGGCAATACTCTTGAAAGGATTGTTGATGAGCTTCTTATCAGGAAGGTATCGGAAATCAGGATAGCTGCATTGCTTCATAAGCCTGACGCATATACCAAAGGAATTCCTCTGCATTATATAGGTTTTGAAATTCCAAATGATTTCGTGGTTGGATATGGTCTGGATTATGATGGATTCGGCCGTAACCTGCCAGCTGTTTATACTTTAATTAAGTAAAATATTATTTGTAATTTGTAATTCGTAATTCGTAATTCGTAATTTAAATCACTATGGTTAATTTTTTAATTTTTGGCCCTCCCGGATCAGGTAAGGGAACACAGTCAGTAAGGCTGGCTGAAAAATTCAATCTTCTTCACCTTTCAACAGGTGACATGCTTCGCGCTGAAATTACTGCCGGCACTGAATTGGGCAAAAAAATGAGCCTCATTATGTCAAAAGGTGAACTTGTACCCGATGAAGTTGTTATTGAAATGATCGCCTATAAGATTGATCACAGTAAAGGCACCGCTGGTTTCTTGTTTGACGGATTCCCAAGAACAGTTGCTCAGACTGTCTCTCTCGAGAAAATGTTGAATGACAGAGGTATGAAGATAGATCAGATGCTTGTACTCGATGTAGATCATGACGAACTCGTTAAAAGATTAATAGCAAGAGCCGAATTATCAGGAAGGCCCGATGATAAAGATCCTGCTGTTATTGAAAACAGAATTGATGTTTATAAAGAGAAGACAGAACCAATAATAGAATATTGCAGCAAGAAAGGTTTATATCAGCCTGTCAATGGAATGGGCTCGATTGATGATATATTCAATAGGCTATCTGGCTTCATGACCAAATTAGTTTAATTTGAGGCCCCCCTTCCCCCCCTAAGGGGGGGGTAAAATTGGGGTATGAGGCTTAAATTATTATTCATGGAGTCTTAGTCCCCATATAGTGAGAATCAGGGGAAAAACTTAAAAAATTCATATGTCCGGATCCAATTTTGTTGATTATGTAAAGATTTATTGCCGCTCAGGCAGCGGAGGCGCCGGGTCAGCCCATTTCCGAAGGGAGAAATTTGAACCTAAAGGCGGACCTGATGGCGGCGATGGGGGCCGGGGCGGACATATTATTCTGAGAGGCAACGATCAGATGTGGACATTGCTTCACCTTAAATTCCAGAGGCATATTTTTGCCGAGAATGGTACCGGAGGGAGCAGGCAGCAGTCCACTGGAGCTGAAGGCAAGGATGTTATTGTTCAGGTTCCGCTGGGAACAATAGCAAAAAACAGCGAGACCGGAGAGCAGATCTTCGAAATAACAAAGCACGGCGAAGAGAAAATTCTCGCCAGAGGCGGAAGAGGAGGACAGGGGAATGTCCATTTCAAATCACCTACAAACCAGACCCCGCGATATGCCCAGCCGGGAGAACCGGGTATTGAGGAAGAATTCATTCTTGAACTTAAGATTCTGGCTGATGTTGGACTGGTTGGTTTTCCGAATGCCGGCAAATCGACACTTTTGTCGGTTATGTCAGCGGCAAAACCCAAAATCGCAGATTATGCCTTCACAACTCTTGTCCCAAACCTTGGAATAGTAAGCTATCGCGATGAAAAATCCTTCGTAATGGCCGATATACCCGGGATTATAGAGGGTGCACATGAAGGGAAAGGCCTTGGGATAAGATTCCTGAGACATATAGAAAGAAATTCCATGCTTCTTTTCATGGTTCCAGCCGACAGCAAAAATATCAGGGAGGAGTATGATATACTTCTTAATGAATTAAAAATGTATAACCCTGAGCTACTAGATAAAAAGCGTGTTCTGGCAATTTCAAAATGTGATATGCTCGATGAGGAGCTGATGAGTGAAATCAGAAATGACCTGCCTGATATTCCCAGAGTTTTCATCTCCTCTTTAACCGGGTTGGGAATTGTCACTTTAAAGGATATAATCTGGAAAGTTCTTAACTTCGACTGATAACATCAGATGCTTGAACGACTCGACCAACAGCTTCTTCTTTTTATTAATTCGCTCAATACGCCATTTTGGGATGGTGTTATGCATGCAATAAGCGGTAAACTGATCTGGGCACCGCTCTACCTTGCTATTCTTATTTATCTTGGAATTACATATAAACGTAAATTCTATATTATTCTCATTTTCATAATACTGGCTGCAACTCTTTCAGATCAGTCATCCGTTCTGGTCAAAAATATTGTTCATCGTCTCAGACCATGCAATGATCCGTCGCTAACAGGACTGGTTCATCTGGTAAACGGTGAATGTGGCGGGTTGTACGGTTTCGTTTCCTCTCATGCAACCAATTCCTTTGATGTCGCAATGCTTAGCCTTCTTTTTATCAGAAAAAGATGGTATTCGGTGAGTATAATTATTTGGGCGTCAGTTATTGGATTCAGCAGGATCTATCTTGGTGTCCATTATCCGGGTGATGTTTTATGCGGTTCACTGCTTGGAGCCTTTGTTGGATGGAGCATGTATTCACTATATATATTGACAGACAAAAAAATATTACAGCATAAACCTTTTTTTACTCCGGCCTGATATATTGTTATTAGCATTATGTTCTGCCTAAATCTGAAGTCTTACGACCCATTCTTTAATCTAGCGGTTGAAGAAATACTGCTTAAGAACAGTGAAGAAGAATATCTTATTCTGGGGGTTAACGATCCTTGCGTAGTTATTGGGAAGCATCAGTCGGGTCACCGCGAAGTAAACACGAAGTTTGTAAATGAACATCATATTCCGGTAATACGCAGGATTACCGGAGGCGGAACCGTGTTTCATGACAGAGGAAACCTGAATTTCAGCTTTATCAGGCGTAGTGAAAGCGGCAAACAGGTCGACTTCAGAAAATACACCAAGCCAGTAATTGATTTTTTAGCGTCCCTGGGTGTCGAGGCCAGGTTCGAAGGTAAAAATGACCTCAGGGTTGATGGCTATAAAGTATCAGGCAATGCCGAGCACATTTTTCATAACAGGGTACTTCATCATGGCACATTGTTATTAAGATGCTCGCTTGATACATTAAGAAATTCAATAAGAAAAGATACTTCAAAATATACCTCCAGAGCCGTTCCTTCAAATCCTTCATCAGTTATGAACCTCTACGAAATGATGAATCGCATAGAGGATATTTCTGAATTCAAAAGGTTAATGATCAATTATTTTCTTAAAAGCAATACTGGTTATATTCTATATGATCTGACACGGGAAGTGACTCAACAGGCTGAATCTCTGGCAGAGTCAAAATATAAATCATGGGAGTGGAATTGGGCTTATGGTCCTGAATATCAGTTTAGTAATAGTTTTGAAATTAATGGAATTATCCATTCCTGCAGAATGTTAATTAAGGAAGGAATTATAACAGAATGTGAACTTGAGGGGAGCGAAAAGGGCAGAAGCATATCAGGAAAGCTTAAGGGATGCAGGCACATGGCCGAAGATATCTATGATCTCATCAGGAAAGAAAATATTAATTTAGCATTGGAAGAAGTGTATAATTTCTTTTAATTTTAGTTAGTTGACTCCATTCTCGAAACAGGAATGAAACTCGCTTGAAAATCAATGATTTATGGGTATAATTTAAGACGCTTAATGGACACCATACAATCTATAATCGTCTGGATAATAGGAATTTGCTTTCTGTTGATAACCTTCCCGCTTACATTAATCGTTTGGCTGCTTGTATTCCCGTTCGACAGAAACAGAAAAGTTACACACATGTTCCTTGTCTACGAGAGCCTTATACTTTCATATCTGATACCAATATGGAAAATCAGGATTGAAGGAAGGGCCAAAGCAATAAAAGGGATAACATATGTGATCATCTCCAACCATCAGTCTATTCTTGATATCCTGTTGTTGAACTGTCTCAGGTACAATTATAAATGGGTCTCAAAAATTGAAAATGTAAAAGTTCCTGTAATAGGATGGTACCTGAAAATGGCTGATTATATTATCGTCGACCGGGGAAATGAGGAGAGTAAAACTGAAATGCTCGAGAGGTCATATAATTGTCTTAAAAAAGGAATTTCTATCATGATATTTCCCGAAGGAACCCGTTCTCTCAATAACCAGATTGGTTTTTTCAAGAGGGGTGCCTTTCAGCTGGCTCTGGATGCTGATGTCGCAATTTTGCCGGTATTGATTGATGGTACCGGCGGCATACTGCCTAAGCATGGTTATCATTTTGGCAGCGGATTTCAAATACGTATTAAAGTGCTTGATCCGGTTATGCCTTCTTCATTTGAATCTGATAATCCCGAAAATCTTGCTTTGAAATTCAGTTCCTATATGACATCGGAGCTCATTAAACTAAGGACACTGGAGAGTTGATCATGACACACAGTCTGGCATATAGGAGAATGTTAACCATGATGGGGTATTATTCCTATCAGAATGGCCTCATATACAGGCATCTGTATCAGGATGGCGGCTGGGAAGGACATCTTGGCAACAGCAGGAGATTCATTATCAAGACTCTTGAAAGGTACAACCCAGAGAAAATTACGGTACTAGGCAGCGGCTGGCTGCTCGATCTGCCTCTCGCTGAAATTATTGACAGGGGCATCAAAATAATCCTCGTTGATATTGTTCATCCGCCTGATGTCATTAAACAGGTAAAGAATATTAAAAATGTTGAATTAGTCGAGGAAGATATTACAGGCGGACTGATAGAGAGGATATGGCAAATGAGGAGGAAATTCAGCGTAATTAAACGATATCAGTCATTGAATTCTGTTGATGTTCCTGAATTCAGATTGTATGATGACCCTGGTTTGGTAATTTCACTGAATATACTCACTCAGCTGGAATCGATCCCGCTGGATTTCCTGCGTAAAAGATCAACACTCAGAGAAGATGAAGTCATTGAGCTCAGGAAAAAGTTACAGCTTCAACACCTTGATATGCTTAAAAACCACAGTTCGGTTCTGATAACTGATTATGCCGAGATAATAACCAGCAGGACCGGTGATACAAAGATAATAGCTACAATGGTCGTTGACCCTCCTCCGCCAGCTTACAGGGAAGAATGGATTTGGAAATTTGACCAGACAGGAGCAGATCTGTATAATTGCCGGAGTCAGTTCAAGGTACTGGCTCAAATAAACTGACATATGAATAAGGAAGATTTTAAAAAAATATATCAGGATGCTGCATTGCATTACACATCTCTTCTGGCCAAAGAAGAGCGACGGGTTCTAATCGTGTCAGTTTTGCGGCTTTTACTCTTTTTAGGCGGAATATTTTTTATCTGGCTGGTTTTTACTTTTAACGTGTATGCCGGCTTTGCACTGACAATAATACTGACAGGACTGTTCCTCTGGCTCCTAAGGCTTTTTTCACAATTCTCCGGGAAGAAGGACTTCTATGCCAACATGGTTAAAATAAACAAAGATGAGGCGGATGCTCTATCGGGTAATTTATCCGCTTTCAGCACAGGAAGTTCATATATTGATATCAGACACGATTTCTCATTTGATGTGGATCTTTTTGGTGAAGCTTCTCTTTTTCAATATCTGAACAGGACTGTCACAGGCTTTGGCAGAGATATTCTGGCGGGATGGCTTTCTGATCCTTTCTCTATTAAGGAATTCATCGTTGACCGGCAGAGGACCATAAAAGTGCTTGCTTCAAAATATGTTTGGCGACAGGAATTCATGGCCTCAGGTATGATCACTCCACTTGAAAAGAATGATATTTCAGATATTCTGGGTTGGATGGGTGAGAAGGAAATAATAAATTCTTCATTGCTGAAGAAATTACTGTTGACAGGTCTGCCAGCCCTTGCTTTGGTCTCATTATTTCTCTGGGTTACAGGTATATTACCATATACTTTATTTATCATGATCGCCCTTTTTAATCTTGTATATGTAGCCGCCAGACTCAGAAAAACCAACAATACACATAAGGTCCTTTCAAGGAAATACAATTTTCTCTCTTCGATGAGCTCTCTTCTTAAGACATTTGAAAATGAATCTTTTGATTCGCCGGCATTGAATAAGATAAAACTGAGTTTCACTGGTAAAGAAATTTCAGCTTCAGTTGCTGTTAAAAAACTTGGAAGGCTTATCCAGTCTTTTGACAGCAGGAATAATATGATGGTGGGTTTTGTCCTGAATGGATTATTGTTATGGGATTATCAGTGTGTCTCCAGATTGGAAAAATGGAAGTCGGAATACAGGAATTTCTTTCCTGAGTGGCTCGGAACGATAGGAGAAGTTGATGCGTTCAGCAGTCTTGCAAATTATGCTTACAATAATCCCGGATTTGCTTATCCTGTTCTGTCAGATGATCATAACGTTTTCTCTGCCAGCAATCTGGGGCATCAGCTAATCGATGAGGAAACGAGAGTCTGCAATGATTTTTCCCTTGGTAAGAACGGAACAGTTTGTATAATTACCGGAGCTAATATGGCCGGTAAGAGCACTTTTTTAAGAACAGTTGCTGTTAATTTTATCCTTGGGATGACAGGAGCTCCTGTTTGTGCATCCGAAATGAAATTTAAACCGGCCAGGATTTTTACAAGCATGAGGACTGCCGACTCACTTTCAGATAATGAATCTTATTTTTATGCTGAAGTCAGAAGACTCAGTATCTTAAAAACCAGGATTGAGAAAGGAGAGCCTCTGTTCTTCATACTCGATGAAATACTTAAGGGAACTAACTCGGAAGATAAAAGCACAGGTTCAAAGCTATTCCTTAAAAGGATTATTGAAAATAACGGAACAGGGCTTATTGCCACTCATGATACGTCGCTGGCAAACCTTGAAACAGATTACAACTGTGTCATAAACAAATGCTTCGAGATTGAAATTGATGGGGAAATTATCAGATTTGATTATAAGCTCCAGGATGGCATAACAAGCAAGATGAATGCTGTGCTGCTTATGAAACAGATGGGTATTCTCGATTAGATTCATGTAATGCTGAAGAGATATTTTACAATAAAGGAGATTCTTGGTATTTGATTTATATATTTATGGTGAAATATTTTAACGGAAGTAATCAGTAAGATTTATATGAAAAAAAGCGAAGACGGCCGTGGTTTGGGAAACCTTCAATTAAAACGTGAGCTTGGTTTAACAGCAGCAGTGGCGATTGTCGTTGGCAATTGCATAGGTTCGGGAATCTTCACCTCCGCTGCCTCTCTGGCTGCTGCTTCAAACCCTAAAACAGCAATTCTCGCATGGGTAATTACTGCCGTCGGTTCTCTGCTGATTGCTTTAAGCTTCGCCAGTCTGGGGACAGCGATACCAAGGACCGGCGGACCAATAGTTTACACCCGGGCAGCTTTTGGTGATTTTGCAGGTTTTCTCATAGCCTGGACTTATTGGATCGGAGCCTGGGTCGGAAATGCAGCAATTATAACTGCTTTCATGCTTTATTTTACATATTTTGTTCCATCTACGGCTGCGCCGATTCCCGCCTTTCTGATCACCTCGGGAATATTATGGCTCTTCACCCTGATAAATATACTGGGTGTTAAAGGAGCCGGAAGAGTAAGTATTATAACCACAATTCTGAAAGTAGGGGCCCTTGTGGTCTTCGTTGTAATAGCTGCCATGCACTTTAACCCTTCGATGCTTAAGACGGTATCAAGCGCTAAAGTGGCTGGAATGAGCACGTTGCCGGCAGCCATTGCGATAGCTCTGTGGGCATTTGTAGGAATTGAGAGTGCCACTGTACCTGCCGGCGAGATTAAAGATCCTCATAAGAATATAAGACTGAGCACCATATATGGTACATTGTTGGCTGCTGCCGTTTATATTATCGTTTCAATAGTCGGGATGGGAGTGCTTGATCAGTCAACCCTTGCAAGCTCAAATGCACCACTGGCAGATATAATAAATAAAGCTACCGGAGGCACATGGGGCGGAAATTTCATAGCACTTGGCGCAATTATCTCTACGCTGGGAGCCTCTTCGGGATGGATCCTTACAACTGCCAGAAGCGCTTTCGGTGCTTCACAGGATAATCTTTTTCCGGAAGTCTTCGGGAAAATTCATCCAAAATACATGACACCTGTTAATTCGCTCATTATAAGCGCTCTTGCTGCAAATGTACTGTTGGTGCTAAACTATATGGGATCGCTTAGTTCAGCTTTTAACTTCATGCTGCTGCTCGCTACCCTTGCATTCCTGCCGGCGTATGCTTTTTCAGCTGCCGCTGATATAATTCTTCTGAAGAATCGCTCATCTCAGTTTAACATCTTCAGCTTCCTTAAAAATTCATTCATTGCCTTACTGGCTTTCGCATATTCAATCTATGCAATCTATGGTACAGGAGCCGTAGTCGTAATGTATGGATTTATCCTTATGCTGATCGGCATTCCTGTTTACCTTTTCATGATGCTTCAGAATAACAGGAAGGATAAGCTTGTGGATGGATTAAGAAAGGATGCCGGATTGAATGGCTAGTAATTTTTAAGTTTTCATATAAGCCTCTCATTGCATCCAGTTATTAACATTTTTGCCTTTAATTTTTTTTTTATTCTTTGGCTAATTATTTCAAAAACAGCCTTATTATGACCTTTTATGTACTAAAAAACAGGCCGATTGTTGAAAAAATCACAAAAATTGACTTCGGTAATTCATTATATTTGCGCAAAATTTCTGCATAATGTCAGTCGGATATTCAGAAGAACATATTAAGACTCTTGAATGGAGAGAGCATATACGCCTCCGTCCCGGTATGTATATCGGCAAGCTTGGTGACGGCTCCTCACAGGATGATGGCGTATATGTTCTGCTAAAAGAGGTCATGGACAATGCCCTTGATGAGTACATGATGGGCTACGGCAAAAAGATCGAAGTTTCAATAACCGGAAAAGAGGTCAGGGTACGTGATTATGGTCGCGGTATCCCGCTTGGAAAAGTGCTCGATGCGGTCTCAAAGATGAATACCGGTGCAAAATACGATTCAAAAGCCTTCAAGAAATCAGTGGGTCTGAACGGTGTGGGAGTTAAGGCCGTAAATGCCCTGTCAAGCAAGTTTATAATCAGATCGATTCGTGAAGGGCAGATGAAGGTTGTCGAATTTGCTCATGGTATGACCATTAAAGATCATCCTCTCGAGGCAACAAATGAAGAGAATGGTGTTGAAGTCATTTTCCAGCCTGACGAAGAGATGTTCGGAAACTACTATTTCATATCGGAATATGTAGATACAATGCTCAAGAACAATGTCTACCTGAATTCCGGCCTGATAATCAACTTTAACGGGAACAAGTTTTTCTCACGAAACGGACTCGTCGATCTTCTGAATGAGAATATAAGCAAAGAAGGTCTGTATCCAATTGTGCACCTTACCGGTGAGGATATTGAAATTGCCTTTACTCATGGACTTCAGTACGGAGAAGACTATTACAGCTTTGTAAACGGGCAGAATACCACCCAGGGAGGAACTCATCTTATTGCTTTCAGGGAAGCCCTTGTGAAGACAATAAGAGACTTTTATAAGAAAGATTATGACCCTTCTGATATCAGATCTTCAATAATTGCTGCAATCAGTATAAAGGTTGAAGAACCGATATTTGAATCCCAGACAAAGACTAAGCTTGGCTCAAAAGACATGGGACCAGAGGGACCATCAGTCAGGAATTTTATCAGTGAATTCATTAAGAAGCAGTTGGATGACTACCTGCATAAGAATTCTGAAACTGCAAGAATAATCCTGAAAAAGATTCAGGATTCCGAAAAGGAAAGGAAAGCCATTTCATCGATACAGAAGCTGGCCAGAGACAGGCAGAAGAAAGTCAGCCTTCATAATAAAAAGCTGAGAGACTGTAGGATACATTATAATACAAATGATGATAAAAAGCTCGATTCCACTCTTTTTATCACAGAGGGAGATTCAGCCAGCGGTTCAATAACCAAATCAAGAAGTGTTGAGACACAGGCTGTATTCAGCCTTCGGGGCAAGCCACTTAACTCTTACGGCCTTACCAAAAAGATTGTGTATGAGAATGAGGAGTTCAACCTCTTGCAGGCTGCTCTTAACATTGAAGACGGAATTGAAAATCTAAGGTATAATAATGTGGTTGTAGCTACTGATGCAGATGTTGACGGAATGCATATCCGGCTACTGATGCTTACATTCTTCCTTCAGTTCTTCCCCGATCTGGTAAAGAAAGGACATGTTTATATTCTTCAGACTCCGCTATTCAGGGTAAGAAACAAGAAAGAAACCAGGTATTGTTACAGTCCCGAAGAAAAAGCCAAGGCAATAGCTGCTCTCGGTCCGAATCCTGAGATGACACGTTTCAAAGGATTGGGAGAAATCTCTCCGGATGAGTTTAAGCATTTCATCGGAAAAGATATGAGGCTCGAGCCTGTCAGGATGAAGCGTAATGATTCGGTGGCAGGATTTCTCGAATTTTTTATGGGGAAGAATACTCCCGACAGACAGGATTTTATTATTGATAACCTGAGAATTGAAGAAGATATAGTTGAGGAGGAAAAACCTCTTACTTAGTATAATCCTTTAGGATATTCATGGAAGAAGAAGAACTCGATATTAATAACACAAACGATATAACTCCGGTTCCGTCGGGACCGGCAGCTCTTCATTCCGTAACTGCATTATCGGGGATGTACCAGGACTGGTTTCTCGATTATGCCTCATATGTCATTCTTGAAAGGGCCGTACCGCATTTGCATGACGGACTTAAGCCTGTTCAGCGCCGTATTCTCCATTCCATGAAAAGAATGGATGACGGACGTTACAACAAGGTCGCAAATATAATAGGTCACACAATGCAGTTTCACCCTCATGGTGATGCTTCTATTGGTGATGCACTTGTGCAGCTTGGACAGAAGGAACTACTTGTGGATATGCAGGGTAACTGGGGAAACCTGCTGACAGGTGATGGTGCAGCTGCTCCGAGGTATATTGAATCGCGACTTTCAAAATTTGCTCTTGATGTCGTATTTAATCCCAAAACAACTGAATGGAAGCTGTCGTACGACGGGAGGAACAAAGAGCCTGTCACACTTCCTGTTAAATTTCCTTTATTACTGGCCCAGGGTGGTGAGGGTATTGCTGTCGGACTTGCTTCAAAGATACTTCCCCATAATTTCAATGAACTGATCGACGCCTCCATTGACTATCTGGAAGGAAAGGATTTTGTAATATATCCTGATTTCCCGACAGGAGGAATGGTTGATGTCTCAAAATATAATGACGGACAGCGTGGAGGGGCAATAAAAGTTAGGGCCAAAATTGAAAAGGTTGATAAAAAGGAACTTGTTATAACCGAGATTCCTTTTGGAAAAACAACTTCAACACTCATTGAATCGATAATTAAAGCCAGTGAGAAGGGGAAGATAAAGATCAGGAAGATCGATGATAATACCTCAGCAAATGTGGAAATCGTTGTTCATCTTCTTCCGGGTGTATCGCCCGATATGACCATCGATGCTCTTTATGCCCTTACTGACTGCGAGTACTCTATTTCTCCCAACACCTGTGTTATTGTTGATGACAAACCATCATTCATGGGTGTCAGTTCCATTCTGAAACATTCTGCAGACCGAACTGTCGACCTTCTCAGAACCGAACTGGAGATCAGGCTTGGCGAATTGAATGAATCATGGCACATGTCGTCGCTTGAAAAGATTTTTATCGAGGAGAAAATCTACCGCGACATTGAAGAATGCGAAACATGGGAAGGAGTAATAACTGCAATTGATGAAGGACTTGAACCATTCAAGAAACTTCTATACAGGGATGTTACGCGTGATGACATAATTTCGCTCACCGAGATCAAAATCAAAAGAATATCGAAGTTCGACGCCAAGAAAGCCGATGAGCATATAAAGGGAATTGAAACAGAAATAGAAGAGGTGAAAAATCATCTGGGGAATATAATTCCTTATGCTATCAACTATTTCAGACAGATAAAGAAAAAATACGGCAAAGGCCGGGAGAGAAAAACCGAGATAAGGAATTTTGATACAATTGAAGCTACAAAGGTTGTAGCCAATAATGCAAAACTTTATATCAACTATAAGGAAGGGTTTATAGGAACCGGCTTGAAAAAGGATGAGTTCATCTGCGATTGTTCTGACATTGACGATGTAATAGTTATAAGGAAAGACGGAGTCTATCTTATTACAAAAGTTGCTGATAAGGTGTTTGTCGGGAATGACATTCTCTATGCCCAGATCTTCCTGAAAAACGACGAACGCACTATCTATAATATTGTCTACCAGGATGGCAAAGACGGTCCGTTGCTCGCTAAACGCTGCGCAATTTCAGGTCTCACACGCGATAAGGAATATAACTTAACCCGCGGCACAGCCGGTTCTAAAATTGTATATCTCAGCGTCAATCCAAATGGCGAGGCTGAAGTAATAAACGTGCATCACAAGCCAAAAGCCAGGCTGAAGAAACTCTCGTTTGAATTTGATTTCGGACAGATGAGTATCAAGGGTAAATCTTCCATGGGCAACATTCTGACAAAGAATGCAGTTCATAAAGTTACACTTAAGGAGAAAGGTCTTTCTACCCTTGGCGGAAGAAAAATTTGGTTTGATGATGCAGTATTCAGACTTAATGTAGATGGAAGGGGACCATATCTTGGCGAGTTCAGCGCTGATGACAAAATTCTGGTAATTACCAAGAATGGGTTCTTCAGAATGGCAGGATTTGACTTGTCTAATCACTTTGAAGACAACATACTTATAATCGAAAAATACAGACCTGGAAAGGTCTATTCAGCGATCTACTGGGATGCCGAGCAGAAGTTTTATTATGTTAAACGGTTTACGATCGAGGAATCTGAAAAACCGCAATGTTTTATCAATGAAGATCCTGAATCAAAGCTTGTAAGTCTTACTGAAGTGGAATATCCTCGCTTTGAAATAGCTTTTGGAGGCAAGAATAAGGACAGGGAAAATGAAATAATAGAAGTAGCAGAATTTATTGGCATTAAGAGCTATAAGGCAAAAGGAAAGAGAATGACCAGTTATATGGTTTCCAATATTCAGGAAATTGAACCAGTCATCAAACGCGAAGCAGAGGTGCCAAAACCTGAAGAACCTGATGATGAGCCGCCTCCGCCTCCTGCCCATGAGGATCCTGCACAGATGACCCTTGAATTATAAAGGTGAAAAACCGGATAATCTATATAATCGGATTCATGGGAAGCGGTAAGTCAACCGCAGGAAAAAAACTGGCTTCATTAATGGGTTGGACATTTATCGACCTTGATAAAAGCATCGGGGATTTCGCCGGCAAATCTATTCCTGAAATCTTTGAACAGCATGGTGAGAAATATTTCCGGAAGATTGAATCAGAGCTTCTGAGAAATATTAAGGCACACACAAATACTGTAATATCAACCGGAGGCGGGGCTCCCTGTTATGATGATAACATGGATTTTATGCTTGATACCGGGCTTACCATCTACCTCAAACTGACTCCGATGCAGCTCAGAAGCCGGTTGACCGGATCGAATGATGACAGACCACTCATAAAAGGTTTAGGACCCGAAGAACTTCTCTCTTATATTGAAAAGAAACTTTCAGAACGCGAAGAGGTATATAGCAGATCGGAATTGATTGTAGACGGATTTGATCTAGACATTAATGCGCTGATTTACAGCATTAAGTTAAAGCAAAACGATCAGAATTCTGACTTTTAACCAACATCATTCCCATGGAACCAGGGGAAAATCACTGTGATTAATATTCAGATTCTCTTAGCAGATACTGATAAATTATATTTCAAAATGTAAATGACTGACTAATCTTTAAATTTTAATTGTTAATTTAGTGAGCTATAATTTGTAACGGGGCAATTTATGAGAGATAAGCTAAGTACTCTTCCGGGAATTGAAACAGGAGAGGAGTCAAAGGTATCAATGCTTCTGATCCAATCGGCCCTTCTGGGTATTTTTATCGGAGCTTTTGATATCACAGCACATTCGCTCTTTCTCTCTCTGTTTGACGAAAAAATGATGGCCAGGGGATATGTGATCTCAGGCTTTATCGCAATAATTTTTATTTTTCTGTCTGAGTTACTGAAAAAGAAGACAGGCTCTAAGCTCTATCAGGTATTGATCCTGTTTGTTTTAGCTGTTCTTACTTTGTGTCTCTGGACGGCTGATTTCCTTTCCCCTGTCAAAGAATCTGTATTTCTGCTGTTTGTGCTGTTCGGCCCGATTAACCTGTTGGTGCTGGCGGGTCTTGGTGATCTGAAAAAAAGGAGGGTTCATACTGACCGGACCGGGAAAAAATTACCTGCTGCTGATCTGGGATTCATACTCGGCATTTCGGTCATTTCGCTCCTGATCCCGCTTTTTATTTTGCTTAAAATTCAGGTAATTAACATTTTACTTCTTGGTGTGGTATCAATCGCACTGGCAGTTATCCTTCAGTTTATTAACCGCAATTCCGGCATTGAGTTTTTTTCTCATGAAGTGCAGGAAGAAAATAAACGGGCTGTTTCAAAATTTCTCCTGAGTAAAGATCCATATGTCAGATCAATAGTTTTGTTTACTTCTTTTTCAGTTATTTCTGCCTTTTTCATACAGTATTTATTCATGGCAGTTACACGCCAGCAATTTCCTGATGCAGAGAATATGGCTACTTTCCTCGGCTTGTTCACAGGAGGTTTGATGATACTGATATTACTGATTAAGATCCGGGTTTTTCGGTTTATCCTTCATTATTACGGACTCCTTATATGTCTGGTAATTACTCCTGTTATAATTGCTGTTTTTACATTTCTGGCTATATCTGAGGGCTCAATAACAGGCTACTCGCCGGGGATCGGTGCAGGTTTCATTATATTCTTTATAGCACTTGCAATAGTAAAAGTACTTTACAGAGCTTTATATTACTCAGTTGAGGTTCCGTCTTTAAAAATGATCCAACAGACACTTGAAGGAAGGCAGTTAAATGCAGATTCTCGTTTAGGTGACTCGCTTATCCATGAAATAATGGTTATTATTTCCGGGTTGCTTCTGACAGGGATTGGGCTCATTTGTGCTGTTAAACTTATACATTTTGCAATAGTTCTGCTGGTCGTTGCTCTGGTATGGTCCTATATTGCATTGAAACTGTTCAGGGAATATAAAAAATCTATTGTTGAAGCTACTGAGAAATCGGGACTTTTGACTAAAGTAGCCGGATCAGGGGAAGTAGAGCTCTTATTCAGAAAAAGATTCGCTGCTCGTCTGGCATTCAGAAAAGATTACTTCCGTCTTGTTTCAGGAGATTATTCTGTTTTCAGCAAGATTCAGAATAACAATTATTATTTGGAAATAATTGACTTTGCAATTTCCCGCAGAGATATCACACTCATTCCGGTTCTTAAGAAGTTTTCAACTATTCCAGATCTGGATGAAAGTATCAGATTCCATGCTGCTTCTGCATCTAAGATTCTGCAGGAAAATCAGTTAACCCTGCAACCTGGCGATGCGAAGATCAGGGAAGCGCTCAGAACATTATCGGGTACAAGAAAACCGCTGACTACTGAAATACTCAGATTATTCAGGGACAATTCTATTGAATCGAAGAGACTTGCTCTCTGTATGATAGGGAAATTTGGCCTATCAGACTTGCTCTCTGAGGTTTGTGAAAGTCTGGCAATTCCAGGCCTCGCAATCGATGCCTCTGAAGTGCTGAAGTCTTTTGGAGCCGGGGTGGAAGATGAACTGATTAGATACTATCTGATTAAAGCCGGGAATCCGAAATTAAGCAAAACAATTCTCACTCTTATAGGGAGTAGTTGCACAGAAGGGACCAGAGGGTTTCTCTTTTTAAGACTATGGTCAAATTCCAGGCAGTTGAAAGAAATTGCCGTTAAAGGTCTTATTTCCTGCAATTTCACGGCAAACGAAGAGGAAAAAACCAGGCTTACTCAACTGACGTCTGATGTAATAGGGACAATAACATGGTATCTTTCTTCAAAAATCGCTCTTGAAAGAGAGAATAATTATTTTCTTATTGCTAAAATAAGCCAGGAGATCAAAAGATGGAATGTTTTTCTCTTTGACATTCTGTCGATAACCTATGGTTCGGGTACAATTTCTAAGATCATTGAAAATATTCAGTCAGGGACTATGGAAAGTGTAAATTATGCACTTGAGATGATCGATATTGTTGTAGCAGAAGCCATTAAACTGAAATTGATTTGTCTTCTTGATTGTGTTCCCGATGAGGAGAAACTAAAAAACCTGTTTCAGTTCTACCCGGGTGAGATCCCAAATAAGAATAAACTTCAGGAAGAGATAATAAACCGTGATTACAATCTTATCAGTCTATGGACAAAAGCCTGTGTCCTTAGGACCATAGCCAAAGTTGATACTGATGATATGGCTGAGTCTGTAACAGCTCTGCTTTTCAGTCCGGAGGAATTAATACAGGAGGAAGCCGCGAGCCTTATTGCCAGATCTGATCCTGGGATTTACACATCAGTTTCTTTAAGATTGTACGAGTCGGTCAGGAAGCATCTCGACGGTATAGTCGCAGGTACAACTGACAAAATGGAGTACCTCTTTGAAAAGGTAAATTTCCTCTCTGACAATTTTGACGGCATTGACGAGGATGATTTACTGACACTGGCTTCCGAGATGAAGTACATCAAAAAAGTCGTTCCGGGAACTTTTAATCTTCCCGGTGGACTGATAGTATGGCTCTATTCAGGGGATGGGAAAGATGTGGATGTTCATATACTTCTTGAGGGAGGAATTGAAAAGCTCTTCAAAGGAGCAGAGTGTTCGGAGAGTATTTCATTCTATTATCTGCCCGTTGCTGCTGTGGAGCAATACTATTTTCATTCGCCTGAAAAATCTGAGGAAATATTGAAATTTATTGACAATAGCGAGGAATAATGCAAGCGTTCCGTAAAGAATTTAAAAATTTGAAACTAATAAACGAAAATATCGTTAGAACGTAATGGAAATTGAGCCAGATGATCGGTTAAACAATGATTTGCCACGTATAGTAAGATTCTAATCATTATGGGACAAGAGAAAGACATTACAGAAAATAACCCTTTCCCGGGAATAAGACCATTTGCTCAGGGAGACAGCAATCTTTTTTTCGGACGGGATGCTGAGAGGGATGAGGTAATATTAAAGCTTCTGAAAAACAGGTACATAACTGTTATTGGTTCATCAGGATGCGGTAAATCATCACTTATTTTCGGAGGAGTCTTACCCAAATTAATCACCATTAAGACCAAGGAATCTTCAGTCTGGAGGACTATTTCTTTCAGACCAGGAAACGAACCGTTTGAGAACCTTGCGGAGGCTTTGTCAAACAGCATTGATGAACCGGGACAGAAAAGCATTGACAAAGATTTAATTCTTTCTGAGCTTCTGAATGATCCTGTCAGCCTTTCGGATGTGATCAGAAAATACATGATCAGGCCTGATGACAATATCCTCTTTATTATAGATCAATTTGAAGAACTTTTCAGATATCTTTCTGCAGGCAAATCGGAAATTTCAAATGAAAGCATTAAACCCTTTATTGATTTTCTGCTGAATTCCGTTATTTCACCTGATGTAAATGTTTTCATTGTTATTACGATGCGTTCCGAATATCTTGGGGAATGCTCACAGTATAAG
>Ga0315272_10000360_pt1 | contig 22672 bp, 26 predicted proteins | sample C3_middle_MG_FD_203918 | JGI IMG/M metagenome (GOLD analysis project Ga0315272, IMG submission 203918) | Sediment microbial communities from Yellowstone Lake, YNP, Wyoming, USA - C3_middle | ecosystem: Environmental > Aquatic > Freshwater > Lake > Sediment | place: USA: Wyoming | collected...
CGTTTCGGGCCGCGGCGTGGGGCTCGATGTGGTGAAGCGGGCCATTGACGCCCTTCGTGGAACGATCGAGATCAGCAGTGACAAGGGAAAAGGGACCGTCATCACGCTCCGGCTGCCGCTGACGCTGGCCATTATCGACGGGTTCCTCACGAAGATCGGCGAAGAGAACTTCATCTTCCCCCTTTCGCTGGTAGATGAATGCGTGGAGCTGACGGGCGACGCTTCCGCAACGGGCAATAACAAACACATGATAAACGTGCGGGGGCACATTGTTCCCTATGTGCGGCTGCGGGAACAGTTCAGTATCATTGGCGCCGGGCCGGCCATCGAACAGATCGTGATCGTTCGGGTCGAGCAGAAACGGGTCGGTTTTGTCGTCGATCATATTGTAGGCGGCCACCAGACGGTCATCAAGAACCTCGGCACATTCTACCGTGAGGTGAATGGGCTCTCGGGCGCCACCATCCTGGGTGACGGCACGGTGGCGCTGGTCCTGGACGTGCCGAAACTGGTGCAGATCGCGGAAGTAGATGAGGACTCTCTTACCTCGGCGGGCGGTCTGCGGGTATTCGATACGTAATACGATTAACAGGCGGATGAGCTTTGCTTACTTGCTTTATTAATCTTAAAAAGAGCAGTTCAGCCACAAAAAGCACATAAAGCACAAAAAAAACCAAACAGTAATTTGGTACAGGCGCATCACCAATAGGGTGATTACGTTTTTAGCGTTAAGAGTATGTCTTTTCTATGTGAATTTTGTGCCTTATGTGGCCAACTGTCGTTTCTCGGTTAATTAATGTGGGGGATGCATGAAAAAAGGATTTGCCGTGCTGCAGATGTCGCTGGTTTTGGTTGTCATGCTCTGCTCCTCTCCAACGTATGCAGCGCACCCGTTGATCACCGATGATAGGGGAACGCAGGGCAAGGGAAGGTTTCAGGTGGAACTGAACGGCGAGTACGCATCCGACCGGGAAACGCCGGCGCCCGGCATCGAGAAGGTCGAGCGAACGGTCGAGGTGGGGACTACGCTCTCCTACGGTGTCACGGACGCCATTGATGCGGTGATCGGCGTGCCCTATGTCCGGTTCGAGGCGAACGAGAGCGACCTGACCGCGCCGACATTCTCCCATACCAGCGAGAAGGGGCTGTCGGACATATCGCTCGAAATGAAGTGGCGGTTCTGGGAACGGGAAGGCCGGGGCCTTGCCGTGAAGCCCGGCATAAGCGTGCCGACCGGGAACGATCAGCGCGGCCTCGGCACGGGGAAGTACGGGTATAGCCTCTTTCTGATCGGTACGCAGGAAGCAGGCGCCTGGGCGTTCCATGCGAACTTCGGCTATATTCACCATGCGAACCGGGCAGATGAGCGTGAGAGCCTCTGTCATCTTTCCCTGGCATCGGAATATTCAATGAGCAGGCATCTCCGGATCGTCGTGAACCTCGGCCAGGAGCGTAATCCCGACAAGAACGACAGTACCCGGATGGTTTTTGCTCTTGCCGGTCTTATCTATGGAATTTCCGAAGATCTTGACATAGATCTCGGGATCAAGACCGGGCTCACCGACCCCGAGACTGACCATACGGTGCTTGCGGGCCTGGCTTTTAGATTTTAAACCGAAGACGATGCAAAATCAGTTTTCTTAATTGCCGAGCAACTATCCAAAAGTGTAAAAAGAAGGAGAAATACATGCTGAAGAACATGAAGATCGGTATGCGCTTGGGTTTAGGTTTTGGAATTATATTGCTTCTTCTTATGGGTATTGCGGGGTCCGGTTACTGGGGGACCAATGCGATGTCCACAGCGACGGTCAAGATGCTGCAGGGCGACGCGAACGTAGCAGAACACGCCGCTCGGGCGCGGGCCAATGTGAACGCTCTCCGGCGGTATGAAAAGGACCTGTTCCTGAACATCGGCGCAAAGGACAAAGAAGCACAATATATGCAAGATTGGAAAGATCAGAATGAGCGTCTGACAGAACGGCTCAATGATCTTGAGAAGAGCGTGGTCATTGATGCTGAAAAGGATGCAGTAAAGACCATGAAAACCGAGCTGGCCAATTACGACGCCGGCTTTAAGAAGGTCTACGGCATGATCGAGTCGGGAGAGGTCAAGACGCCCCAGCAGGGCAATGTTGCCATAGGGGATTACAAGGATTCCACCCACAAGCTCGAAGCGACCGCCAAGGAACTGGCAGAAGGCGCCAACAAACGCATGGAAGCCGAGGAAGTGTATTTCAAGAACCTCACAACGCAGACCAACAGTATCATGTTGACTCTGGCGCTGCTCGCGATCGTGGTGAGCGTCGCCATTACCCTCTTCATCACGCGCAGCATCACCGCTCCGGTGAACGAGGCACTGGGAATCTCCGGCCGTCTTGCGCAGGGTGATCTTACATTCAATATAGAGGTCAAGAGCCAGGACGAGCTGGGCCAGTTGCTGTCCGCCATGAAGAACATGGTAGACAAGCTCAAAGCCGTGGTCGGCGATGTCAAAACCGCGGCGGAAAACGTGGCCATGGGCAGCCAGCAGCTTTCCGCCGGTTCCGAGCAGATGTCCCAGGGCACGACCGAGCAGGCTGCGTCTGCCGAGGAGGCCTCGTCATCGGTTGAAGAGATGAACGCCACGATCAAACAGAACGCAGACAATTCCCAGCAGACCGAGAAGATCGCGCTCAAATCCGCGAACGACGCCTTGGAGAGCGGCAAGGCCGTTTCCGAGTCCGTGTCGGCCATGAAACAGATCGCATCGAAGATCTCGATCATCGAAGAGATCGCGCGCCAGACCAACCTGCTGGCCCTGAACGCCGCCATCGAAGCCGCACGTGCAGGCGAGCATGGCAAGGGCTTCGCTGTTGTGGCTTCCGAGGTCCGGAAGCTGGCCGAGCGCAGCCAGACCGCGGCAGGCGAGATCAGCAGATTGTCCAAATCCAGCGTTGAGGTTGCGGAAAAAGCCGGCGCCATGCTGACGAAGCTCGTGCCGGATATTCAGAAGACCTCGGAGCTCGTGCAGGAGATCAGCGCGTCGAGCAAGGAACAGGCAGGCGGCGCCGACCAGATCAACAGCGCTATCCAGCAGCTCAATCAGGTGATCCAGCAGAACGCCGGCGCAGCCGAAGAAATGGCGTCCACGGCCGAGGAACTTTCGTCCCAGGCGGAACAGCTTCAGGGTACCATCTCGTTCTTCAAAACGAACAATGTGGAACAGGGAACCACGCGGCGGATTGCCGGGGCCGGTAAAAAAACAGCTCACGCCTCGCATTTGGTCCAGATCGCCCATGTGGCAAAAAGACCGGCTGCAAAACCCGCAGGTGTTGCGCTGAACATGGGCCACAACGGCCACGGGAAGGCGGATGGCAAGGACGTGGAGTTTGAACGATATTAATGAACCAGGATACAGGGTCCGGGGTACAGGGTGCAGGAAAAATGATTCAAAAAAAGAGCCTGGCCCCTGACCCCTGTACCCTGAACCCTATGTTCTAAGGAGGAAGCCATGAGCGTAGCTGAGATAGTAGTAACGACACAGTATCTGACCTTTAAGCTCGGTGAAGAAGTGTATGCGGTTGATATTTCGAAGGTCCGCGAAGTGCTGGATTTTACGACCGTCACGAAGGTTCCCCGGACGCCGGATTTCATGCGGGGAGTCATCAACCTGCGCGGAAGCGTGGTGCCGGTGGTGGACCTGCGGCTCAAGTTCGGCATGAGCAGGACGGAAAATACGGTAAACACCTGCATTATCATCATGGAAGTGCGGGTGGACAGCGAGACCACGATCCTGGGCGCGCTGGCCGACTCGGTGCAGGAAGTGATCGATCTTGAGTCGGAGAACATCGAACCGGCTCCGCGGATCGGGACGAAGCTGAAGACCGAGTTCATTACGGGGATGGGCAAGCAGAACGACAAGTTCATCATCATCCTCGACATTGACAAGATCTTCTCGACCGATGAACTGGCACTGGTGCAGGAAGGCCAGGTCGAGGCAACCGGGATGGCGGCGCAGTAGGCGAGTGGGCGAACCGCGATAGCCTAAAGGAGAAAAAAATGAAAAAGTTATTCTGTGGAGTTTTACTATGTCTTTTCGTGTTGAGCTTTGCCGGCAGCGCGCTTTCGGCAGAAAAAAGAGGAACGGCCGCGGAGGCGGAGGCTTTAGTGAAAAAAGCGGTCGCCTATATAAAGGCTAACGGCAGAGACAAGGCGTTCGCGGAAATAGGCAATTCGAAAGGCCTGTTCGTCGATCGGGACCTTTACGTGTTCGTGTATGACATGAACGGAAAATGCGTGGCGCATGGCTTCAACGCAAAAATGGTCGGCAAGGACCTTATCGAAATGAAGGATGCCGACGGCAAATATTTCGTCAAGGAGCGGATCGAAATCGCAAAGGCGAAGGGCAAGGGCTGGCAAGACTACAAGTTTACGGACCCGCTTACGAAACAGATTGAGAATAAATTGGCATACGTGGAAAAACTCGACGATTTGATCGTCGGTTCCGGCATCTATAAACAATAAGGCTCGGAGTTCGGTTATGAGACAGCGGATCAAGAACCTGAAGATGTCCAGGAAAATTATGGCGGCCCCGTTCATCGCCATTCTGTTCCTGATCATCTTTGGAGTAGTCTCGTATGTCGGAATCTCCCGCCAGAGAGCGGTGCTGTCCGGGGTATTCAATGACAGGTTCAAGAGCTATCGGACAAGCGCCTCCCTCACCGGCGATCTTGCGGACGTTCATGCGGGCATCTACCGGCTGTTGAGTTGGACCGTTGCGCGGTATGACCATGATAAAATTGATACGCTGGGAAAAGGGCAGATAGCGACCCTTGAACGGGCGCTGGAAACAATCAAAAAAAACATAGACGCGAAGGAAACCAGCGCCGAGGAACAGGTTATATACAGGACGGCCCTCACGCAGGCCACGGAGTACCAGAAGGCCGCTCTTTCCGCGATAGATCTGGCGGCGTCGGACTTGAATTTTGCAACAATGTTCATGGCTACCGCCGACGAGAAGTTTCAAAACCTCGACAACACGCTGCACGGCTTGCAGACCCTCGAAAACAGCTTGAGCAACGAAGCCTATGACGCTTCAGAGACGAGCTTCGAGAGGGTAGTGACGATCCTGGTATCCGTGCTGGCGGTGGCGGTCATTCTTTCTTTGGCGGCAAGTCTCTTTATGAGCGGGATCATCGTATCACAATTGAATGAAGCAGTACACGCCGCCGATAGGATATCCGAAGGCGACCTGACCCTGAATATCGAGCACGAGAGCAGTGACGAAATCGGCAGATTGCTCGCGGCGATGAAAAGTATGGTCGAAAAATTAAAGGCAGTCGTTATCCACGCTAAGTCCGCGTCCGACAACGTGGCGTCCGGGGCGCAGCAGCTGTCGTCCGGCTCCGAGCAGATGTCCCAGGGCACGACCGAGCAGGCGGCCTCCGCCGAGGAAGCGTCGTCGTCCGTCGAGGAGATGAATGCCACGATCAGGCAGAACGCGGACAACGCCATGCAGACCGAGAAGATCGCGCTCACGTCCGCTGCGGATGCGCAGGAGAGCGGCACGGTCGTGGCGGAGACCGTGGGCGCCATGAAGGAAATCGCTTCCAAGATCTCGATCATCGAGGAGATCGCCCGCCAGACGAACCTTTTGGCGCTCAATGCGGCGATCGAGGCGGCGCGGGCCGGCGAGCACGGGAAGGGCTTTGCCGTCGTGGCTTCGGAAGTGAGGAAGCTCGCGGAGCGGAGCCAGACCGCGGCCGGCGAGATCAGCAGACTGTCGACCACGAGCGTGGAGGTTGCGGAGAAGGCGGGCCGGATGCTGGCCAGGCTGGTGCCGGACATCCGGAAGACCGCCGAGCTGGTGCAGGAGATCAGCGCGGCTTCGAAAGAACAGACCTCGGGCGCGGACCAGATCAATTCCGCGATCCAGCAGCTCAATCAAGTGATCCAGCAGAACGCGGGCGCGGCGGAAGAAATGTCTTCAACAGCCGAGGAACTCTCTTCCCAGGCCGAACAGCTCCAGAACGCCATAGCGTTCTTCAAGGTTTCCGAGGTGGAAGAGGCCGCGAGAAGGGCGCTATCAGGGCGGCATACTCCGGCGTCGCACACGATGAAGGTCGCTCATCTTGCCCCGAAGCCCAAGGCCATTCCCGGAGCGGCGACGGTCCGCCATTCCGGCGCGGCCTTGAACATGAAACACGAGGCGGCGCGGGGGAACGGCGCTTCGCGCGATACGGAGTTCGAGAAATTCTAAGGAAAGAGGACAGATAACGGTTTTCGCTTCAGTTTGACTTCTGATAGTCTGTCCTCTTACTTCGCTTTGCAGCGAACCCTGTCTGGTCGATCAGGATACACGAACAGTCAGATGAACCTCCAGTACTGCTGCAGGAGCAGAGCACCCGGCCCCAGCCTTCCTGTTGTACTCTTCACCCTTTCGTGTGGACGGAAAACAGCGGCGCCCGGCTTAAAGCACTGCGCGGGAAGAACAGGCATGACAGACAACGGTTTTCATAATGAAATGGCGAAGCCCATGACCACGCGGGAGTTTTTCCGGCTGAGCGAGTTCATCCATACCCAGTGCGGGATCAAAATGCCGCCCGGGAAAAAGATCATGCTGGAAGCACGGCTGCAGAAGCGCCTCAAGAGCGTGGGCGCCGCCACCTTTGGGGAATATTGCGAGTACCTGTTCAACTCCCCCGGCAGCCAGGATGAACTGGTGCAGATGATCAATGCCGTCGCCACGAACAAAACCGATTTCTTTCGTGAACCCGGCCACTACCCTATCCTCACCGATACGGTGCTGCCGTCGTTTGTCGACCCTGCCCCGGGCAGCGGGCAGTGCTTCACCATCTGGAGCGCGGGATGTTCGTCCGGCGAGGAGCCCTATACGCTCGCCATGGTGCTCTCCGAATTCGCCGTTCATCATCCGGGCTTTCGCTTCTCCATCGTTGCCACGGACATTTCCACCAAGGTGCTGGAGAAGGCCAAACTCGGCATTTACGATGAGGAACGGGTCGCCCCGGTGCCGCTCGTAATCAGACAAAAATATCTGATGAAGAGCAAGGACCGCAGCAAGGGACAGGTGCGGATCACTCCGGAACTGCGCTCCCTGATCCGTTTTGAGCGAGTCAACCTGATGGATGAACAGTATCGGCGGCCAGAGCTCCTGGACGTCATTTTCTGCCGCAACGTCATTATCTACTTTGAGCGCGTGAACCAGGAAAAGCTGCTGGTACGGCTGTGCAACTCTCTGAGGTCGGGAGGGCACCTTTTCCTGGGGCACTCGGAAACGGTGCACGGCTTCGATCTTCCGCTTCAGCGGGTCACGTCCACGGTGTACAGAAAGACCGCATGAGCCCGAACGAGAGCGACCTCGCCGTCATCTATCTGAAATCGGGAGAACTTCATTTCTCGGACAAGCCGTCGAGCGTTATGACCGTGCTCGGATCCTGCCTGTCGGTGACCATGTTCCACCGAAAGGCGTGCGTGGGCGCGATCTGCCACGGCCTGCTGCCGAAGTGCCGCGAACGCGCTGTCTGCGGCCGGTCTTGTGCGGAGCGGGCGAAGTATGTGGAATGCGCCATCGAGATGATGGTGAAGCTCTTTGACGAAAACAACCTGAAACGCAGCGAGCTTGAGGTAAAGGTGTTCGGCGGCGCCGACATGTTCAGCAGGCGGCTCGGGGGGAAGAACAGCATTTCCGTGGGCAGGCAGAACATCGAGATCGCGCAGCAGACGCTTGAGAAGGCGGGCATGCGGGTGATCGCCCTGGATGTGGGCGGCACCGCGGGACGGAAACTGTTCTTCAATACTGCTACGGGCGACGTGCTGATGAAACGGCTGCAGGCGACCATCGTTCTTGCCGACAACGGAATGGATATGAAATGAGCAGGAAGATACGGGTACTGATTGTTGATGATTCGGCGTTCATTCGCCAGATCCTGACCGAGGTCCTGTCGTCCGACCCCGAGATCGAGGTGATGGCCGTGGCCGCGGACCCTTTTTTTGCCGCGGAGAAGATCCTGCGCGAGGTTCCGGACGTGATCTTGCTTGACGTCGAGATGCCGCGCATGGACGGGCTGACGTTCCTGCACAAGATCATGACCCAGCACCCCATTCCCGTGGTGATCTGCTCCGCTCTGGCCGAGGAGAGGTCCGAGACGGTGCTGCGGGCGCTGGAGTACGGCGCCGTCGATATCATCCAGAAACCCCGGATCGGGACCAGGCAGTTCCTCGAAGAATCGCGAATACGGATCTGCGACGCGGTCAAGGCCGCTGCCCAGGCACGGGTGAAACGCATTACCTTGGGCAGCACCATGGTCACGCCGAAGCTTACGGCGGACGCGGTCATGCCGAAATTGACGCGCCAGTCCGAGGCAATGCTCCGGACCACGGAGAAGGTGGTTGTGGTCGGCGCTTCAACCGGCGGGACCGAGGCACTCAAGGTATTCCTGGAGGCCATGCCGCCTGACTCCCCCGGCATCGTGATCGTGCAGCATATGCCAGAGAACTTTACGCGGGCCTTTGCCACGCGGCTCGACGGGATCTGCCGGATCACGGTCAAGGAGGCCGAGGACAACGACACCGTCATCCGGGGCCGGGCGCTCATCGCCCGGGGCAACCGCCACCTGCTGCTCAAACGGAGTGGGGCACGGTATTATGTGGAAATGAAGGACGGGCCCCTCGTGTGCCGCCAGCGGCCATCGGTCGATGTGTTGTTCCGCTCCGCAGCCCGGTATGCAGGCAAGAACGCCATCGCCGTGATCATGACCGGCATGGGGGATGACGGGGCCAGGGGAATGCTCGAGATGAAGGAAGCCGGGGCCTATACCCTCGCCCAGGACGAGGAGTCCTGCGTGGTTTTCGGCATGCCGAAAAAGGCCATTGAGCTTAATGCAGTTGACCGCATACTGCCGCTCGCTGCTATCGCCGGAGGGGTGCTGCGGGAAGCCGGTCAGTCGTAAGGATGGGAAGGGCGCGGCTGATGGAGATACAGAAGAAACAGTTGAGCCACAAAATGCACAGAATTCACAAAATAAATCAAGTACACATGCCTTGGAAATGCCTCACCATTTGGTGATAACGCTCGATGTCTCAACTTCTTTGTTGTCTATGTGACTTATGTGCTTTATGTGGCTAACTGCCGTTTATAGGGTTATCCTGTCAAAAAGGTTTTAATTTCCATCCTGCCCCGACTCTTATTTGCATATATCCGCGTCAACTTCCTTTTTCAGGACAGCAAAAATGGTGGACGTGTGAGCGGTCGGTGTTTGCCGTGTTTTCTGCTGATCCGGCACGGGAATTCTGATCTTTTGACACCGGCGCTGTTTTCTCGTATAATGAGCGCGTTATTCACGGCAAAGGGAACGATCCCTTCAGACCGCAGAAGTGCTCCTCCGGTTCAAGGAGGATAGCACGCAACTACCATACTTGGCAACGAGCATGGTTCTCCTACGGGAGATCATTTCAGGAGGAACACCGATGAAACTTATACCTTTGCAAGACTGGGCAGTGATCAAGCCATCCCCGGCAGAAGACGTGAGCGCAGGAGGTTTGTATCTTCCCGATACGGCCAAGGAAAAGCCGGCACAGGGCGTGGTCGAGGCGATCGGACCCGGAGCGCTTGAAGAAGAACTCTATGGCAAGAAAAAGAAGGACCCCAAGGACCGGAAGTTCATAAAAACGACTGTCAAGCCGGAAGACTATGTGCTTTACGAGCAATATGCCGGCCAGACCTACAAGGTCGGCGACGAGGACCGTGTCCTGGTTCGCGAGCGGAACATCCTCGGCATGCTGCCCGGCGGCGCGCCCAAGGCGAATCCCGCGCCAAAGCCGCTTCAAATCCCGGCGGCAACATCTGCTTCGCGGAACACGGCAATCGCGCCTGCCGGTACCAGGGCGATCGCCAAGCCGGGTAAAAAGGAACTTGCAACGCTTTCCTCTTCGCCTTTTAGGAAACCTGCTCAGCCGGAAAAGAAAGCCGTGAAGAAGGTTGTTACAAAAGCAACAAAGAAAAAAGCAGCCGCACCGGCCAGGAAGGCGGCAAAAAAGGCTGTGCCTGCGAAAAAGAAAGCAGTGAAAAAAATAGTAAAGAAAGCCGCGAAGAAAGCAAAACCGGCGGCAACGAAAAGCAAGGCAGGCAAGTCAGCAAAGAAGAAGAGATAGGAAGAGCGTACAACAATGGAAGACGAATTAGTACAGCGTGAAAAAAAGATCTTCGCGATCCTTGAGCAGGAGAAGGAGGACGGCGCCCATCTTGCCGCGGCAGCGCGCAAGATGATGTACTTTCTTCTCCTGGAGAAGAAGGGCTATGCCGCGGAAGAGGTGGAGCGGAACGTCATCTTTACCCTGAAGCTCGGCGCTGAGACCGCACAATCCTCCGTGGATTTTCTCGTGACCCTGGACGGGAAAAAGGCCATGGTCATCAAATGTTCAGCGGGCTCGCTCGATTCCCGCGAGCGCCAGGCAATCGCCGCGGCCCGGCTGCTCGCGGCGCCGCCCGTGCCGTTCGCGGTCGTTGCAGACCCGGAACACGCGGAATTCCTGGATACCGCCACCGGCAAAGTGATCGGAGAAGGCTTTGGCGCGATCCCTGTCCGGGAAGAGATGCTGAAGCTGCTTGCCAATATTGATCTTAAGCCTCTTGCAGCAGATCGGGTCGAGAAAGAAAAGCGCATCCTGCTCGCCTTTGACGCCATCCGTTGCAGCGTTCCCCAGGGTGCTGATGGCCGCGCCATACAGCTCGGCGAGGCTTGTGAAAAGAAAAAGATGTGAGATGCGGTTGTAATAGAGCTTCAAGTCTCTTCCCGCCTTTGTCTGCAGCATTCTGAATATACCCTGATGCCCGCTTCAAGGGACTCCCTCTGTACTCGGTACCATCGGCAGTCTTGTATGGGAATGCATTTCACCGGACTCTATATCCCGCCATTGCCGTATATCTCATTGATATTAAATGTTATTTATTAATATCCACTTACTGCCGCACTCCTTAAACAATTTTTATTGACATTTCCAATTAATTTGTTATAATCAGCTTGTTAAATTCTTTTGTCTTGAAAGGAGAAAACGGCTATGAAAAAGTTCTTGAAGGACCTGGTGGAGATGTTGGCGATATCGGCGTATTCCGAAATAGGAGATAGAGAGTTCGACTTGCAGGGGAATGATGTGAAATCCGCTCCCGCTCCTGCGCAACGGGCCTGTCAGGCCCCAGTGAGAGCATAAAGTCTCATTTAAATATAAAATCATTTTTAAAAGGCCCCGTTTACAAGCGGGGCCTTTTTTTGTTGCTGTCGTGAAAGAATGAACGGAGAAAACAAAACATCGCGTCAAAGCTCCCGTTTGTGTGGAAGGGAAGGAAGAGAAGAGCGGGTCACCCATTTGAAGGCTCCCGGACTTCAGAATTACTATTTGCACTACCTCCCCGATACCGACATCTTCGCCCAAGAGCTCGTTGAACAACGATGCCATGCTCCATGCGGAGCAGCTGCCATGAATTATGCTTGAAATGGGAGTGTTGATGTGGTATTTAACAGCTGGTAATTAACTGAATGAAATCACTTGTCCGGAAAATCCAAGTTCGAGATCTTACGATCGATCCGCCTTTGCTCCTGGCGCCGATGGCGGGCCTTTCGCACAGCGCGCTTCGGCAGATCTGTTCCGGCTTCGGCGGAGTGGGCCTGTTGTCAACGGAAATGCTCGCGGCAAAAAGGCTGCCCACGGAAAGCCCCCGGTTCTCTCCGTACATTATCAGGACAGCGCAGGAAAAACCGCTTTCCTATCAGCTCCTGATCTCCACGGACCAGGAAATCGGTCCGGCCATCGATGTTCTGCATAAACTGAAACCGAATGCAATCGACCTGAATATGGGCTGTCCTGCTCCCGCTGTCGGCAAGATGGGAGCGGGCATCAGGCTGATGGAACAGCCCGAGGATGTGCGTCGCATGGTGGCCGAGGCGCGGAAAAGAACTACGCTCCCGCTTACGGCAAAGATCCGGCTCGGCATCGATCTGGACGAACAGAAATTACTGGATTTCTGCGCCATGCTCGAAGACGAAGGCATTGATATGCTCTCGGTACATGCCCGGCTCAAAAAGGAGTCCTTTGCCAGAGCCCCGCGTTGGGAGTGGGTCGCAAAAGTAAAAGGCCGGCTCAAGATCCCGGTCATTGCCAACGGCGGGATCTTTTCTGTCCAGGATGCGGAAAATTGTCTTCGCATTTCCAACGCCGACGGTCTGATGATCGGCCGCGGTGCAGCGATAAAGCCCTGGCTCTTTGCAGAGATCGCCCGGGAGGTGTACGGCTGCACCATTGATCCTCCAACCGTGTCGCTGCCCGTGGTCTATGGAAGCTTTATCGAGCACCTGGGGCTTTACCGGCTTGAATACCGGTTGGGCAGGCTTAAGGAATTCACCCATTATTTCGCCCGGAACTATCAATTCGGCCACCTCCTGGCCTCCCGGGTCCAGTCGAGCGCGAGTGTTGATGAAGCCCGTGAACGGGCTGATATTTTTTTTGAAAACGGCACCTAGCATCTAACTGCACCAAGCATAAAACCGCCATACCCTGAAATTCACCCTGCCGGGCTATTGACGCACTCATGCAAGATGTCTATACTCAAACCCAAACGCTACTATGCAACTTTTAGTACATGCCTGAAAATAACGGTTTTCTGCTGAATTTTCTTGCTGTCATTCATAGTCTCGTATAAAATCAGTCATACTAAATAATGACTGCTGGAAGCAGCGGTCTATCATAGGTCGTTCAAGGAGGATACTATGAAGAGATTTATCGTGTTGTGTGTTTGTATTGCTGTGGCGCTGGTCCTGGGAACATCGGACGCACGTGCCGCGGGATTCGGTATTTACGGATCATTAGGCGGTGACGGATCTGCAACGTGGGAAGAGGACGTCTACTCCAGCTTGAATCCCAGTTATAATACAAAGACCGCGCATCAGGGTGCGGGGTTTATGTTAGACACTGCCGTGGCGAAGGACAGTTTTTTTAATTATCAGTTGAATCTGGGATACGATGGGTTTACCAGTAAAACACCGGGCTCCAGTAGCGATGATGTGAAGCTTGGCGGCCTGATGATCAGTAATTCCTTCGGGTTCGGTATCGTGCGGACAGAAGGATTTCGTTTATGGATGGGACCGGAGATTCGCCTTGCCTGGCCGAGTGGGAGCAATTCGGGGTTTGACTATGATTTCTTCGGCGCGGGCGTGGGTCCCGTGGTGGGGATGAATTTCAATTTGCCCGGTACGGTCAGTTTCATGGTCAAAGCAGGGTATCAGTTCATGACCTATAACGGAACAGTAGATTCCACTACCACCTATTCGTCCTATGATTGGAAACTCAAAGAGAAATTGATTTATGTGAATGTCGGTATCTTGTTCAGGTCGTTTGGAGATACTTTTTAACCGGTATTTCACTTGCTGAAGCTGGTACCGGATTTACCAATGGAAGAATAAAATCCTGCCCTGACCGGCAGGATAATTTTTTTACACGGGTCTTGCCTGCAATAGGATTATCAAAATTGGGGACCGTTCCAGGGAAGAGCGTATGAGATATCAGTTGCTCCGCATGATCATTATCGGATATGTCCTGTTCCTTGCCGGGTGCGCCGTGGCTATGGTTGGCATGACTCAACAGGAGCTGCTGTCCACGGAGGGCAAGCCCGGTGATAAATGGGCGGGGGCCAACGGCACAGAATGCTGGCGGTATGGCGCGCGGCATGTGTTTCTGCAGAATGATCGCGTGACAAAAATCGTTATTCGCGAGCGTTACTTCAATAGCAGCAACCTTATGATCGGCTTGCCCGAAGCAGCGGTGATATCGCTGCAGGGGCCGCCTATGAGCGTGTCGGCAACGAAAGATGTAAAATATCTTGTGTACAAGAACAGGACGCGAAAATTCAGATCAGATAAGTTTTACATCCGCATCATCAACGGAGTCGTTGAATCGTATGGCGGCGAGGGGGATTTTGATATGCCCAAACCCGACTAGATCTTCTCCGTTGAACCTACAAAGAACAGTTCAGCCACAAAAAGCACATAAAACACATAAAAAATCAGGCAGTACCTTGGTAAAATAGCTTCACGAAACAGGTGGTTATCTTTTTAGCGTTAAGACGTTGTTTCTTCCCTGTGAATTTTGTGCCTTATGTGGCCAATTGCCTTTTTTAGGGTGAATAAATATTTTTATTAGAACGATCATACTCTTTATTTCCCAGGGCGCCTATTCCGGCCTGTCGCCCTTTGCTCCGGGGACAGCCGGGACCGTTGTCGGAGTTCTCCTCTACTGGTGCATGAAGGACTTCTCGCCGATTGGGTACGCTTTGCTGATGCTTGCGGTGTTTCTTCTCGGGACTTGGGCTGCTGACCGCGCCGAAGTCCTCCTCGGGCGCAAGGACAGCCCCTCTATCGTGATCGATGAGATCGCGGGATACCTGGTGGCCATGTTTCTGGTCCCTGCGGGGTTGTGGTATGCGGCAGCTGGTTTTTTTCTGTTCCGGCTCTTCGATATCATTAAGCCCTTTCCCCTGAGGCGGCTCGAAAAGATCTCCGGCGGACTCGGTGTGATGCTCGACGACATCGGTGCGGGGATCTATACGAATCTCGTGCTTCAGGCGGCGGTGTTGCTGTTCTCCCGATGAACCAGATAACCGAAGATACGTTCGAACAAACCCTCAAGTCCTTTATCCGCTCGGAACAGATCGACCTCAGCAAGGTTTCTTTTATCGATCCCTACGGCATGTTGGCGCTCCTCGAAATCGGTGAGCTCTGCCTGCTTGAGGATGTGAGGAAAAGCATCATCCTTCCGCAAGCTCCCGAGGTGTGCGCATACCTCGACCGGATGGACTTCTTTACGTTTGCGAAACGCTGCTTCACCCTCGACTATTCTTCACCCGACCTTTCTGAAAAATACGACCGCAGCCCCGATTCCGACGTCCTGCTCGAAATCACCCCGATCGAGAAGTCCAACGACATCCACTTCATCGTCGGAAAAGTGAGAGAACGCGCCCAGGCCATACTCGCCCGGCATCTCCATTACGACGACCGGGCCATCAACGGCTTTATCGTGGCATTGTCCGAGATCTGTCAGAACATCATCGAGCACAGCGAGACCACGGGATATGTGGGTATACAGAAGTACCACTATCAGAGCATGAATAAAAACGTCGTCAAGATCGCGGTCATGGACGTGGGAATAGGATTTCGCAAGTCTCTTTCGCACCGGTTCAAGCTGAAGGGAGATCTTGACGCCATCGACCATGCGCTCTTGCACGGCGCGTCGCGTTATGAAGACGAGGGCAGGGGCCATGGACTCGCCGCGGTCAGGCGTTTTGTCGAGCAATGGCAGGGCAAGCTTTCCATTCGCTCAGGCACGGCCAGACTCTCCATCATCCCGCCATGGGCCAGGGGCGTGGAACAGGAACGAAATCTCATTTCTTTCCCCGGAAGCCAGATCAATATAATGCTGCCGGAGGTGTAATTTCGCCAATCTCTTTTCGTAGCCTCTCCCTTGAGGGGAGAGGTTGGTGAGGGTGAGCGTTCAGCTTCACAGAAGTAATGATCGTCATTCCCGAATTATTCGGTTCATTCGTAATAAAGTTGAAAAGATAATCCTCACCACGGAGACCTGATGCACAGAGGAAGTGCAAAGATCTTTTGACACTGAAAAGACAAGATTTCTTATGATTTACAGGGACACATCATATGTTATCAGTGAAAATCAGTGTCAAAAAAAGTTTACTTCTTAATGCCGTGCTCTCATGATCTTTTTAAAAGTTTTCAACTAAAACGCGAAAGAGCCAATTATTCTATCGGGAATCCAGGATCTCTCCCTTCCTGAAAAATCCGCTTGACAAGTTTCCTCAAATATGGTTCAATTGAATCAATTGAACTTGCCATTCCCTGTAGCTTCCTGCAGGGGAGTTTCATTGCGTTGCCTGTGGATGGGGTTCTGGGTGAGGGGCTCCATGGTATTGCAATATGGTATTCCTTGTGGTATTCTAAATATAGTAAAATGGTATTACAAGGAGGTCGCTTTAATTATGGTTACTAAACTCGGAATAAGCTTTCCCGCAGAGCTCGTCGAAGAGATAGACAAACTGTCCAAAGGGCTAAAAAAGAGCAGAAGCGAAGTAATCAGGGACGCCATAACCAGGATGATCAACGATTACAAGAAACAGCAGGCAGTTGAAAAGGCTGAAAAGATTTATAAAGAGATCACGGAGGATGACAAACGCCTGGCGGAGGATTTTTTAAGTATATGCGCAGAGCCGCTCGCGGAATATAAAACCGGCGGAAAGGTAAAAAAGAAATGAAGGAGCCCCGAAGAGGCGAAATTTACTTTCTCGACTTCAGTCCTTCAAAAGGCAGGGAAATGAAGGGACCTCATCCCGCCCTTGTTATCCAGAACGATGTCGGCAACAAGGTGAGCGGCCTGACCATTGTGGCGGCCGTCACCAGCAATCTGAAAGTCGCCGATCTTCCGGTCGGCGTATTGATAGCACCTGAAGAAAGCGGCCTTCCGCATAAATCTGTCGTTCATCTCGGACAGGTATATACCATAGACAAAGAAAGACTCCAAAACCTCGCAGGAGCGCTGTCGAAAGGGAAAATGTCGGAAGTTGACAAGGCAGTAGCGGTAAGCCTCGGGTTGAGGGAATTCTGGGAATAGACAATTGCTGTGACGAATGCTGATACATCAATTACATTTTCCTCATATCCACCGATTGGAATAGAGGGCTGAACTCGCGCAGAGACGCGGAGGCGCAGAGAATGACAGAAAACGAGATTGGAACAATCGTGATCGAGTTGGCCATTGCCGTTCATCAGGAGCTTGGCCCCGGGCTTCTCGAGACGGTTTACGAGGTTGTTCTGGCCAGTGAGCTGCAAGATAGAGGTCTGAAGGTCGAGCGGCAGGTCTCCGTGCCGATCGAGTACAAGGGGATCAGGTTCGACGAAGGGTTCAGGGCAGACATCATCGTCGAAGGCAGGGTTATCCTGGAATTGAAGTCTGTCGAGCGGGTGACGGCGTCGCACAAGAAGCAAGTTCAGACGTACTTACGGCTAAGAGGATGCAAGCTTGGCTACCTGTTGAATTTCGGCGAGGCCTTGATGAAATCCGGGATTACGCGGTGTGTCAATGGCCTTGAAGAATGATTTTCTCAGCGTCTCCGCGCCTCTGCGGGAGAAGAGTATTTCATTTATGCTGAATAGTTACAACTTTCATAGCGATGGAACACGTATCGCGACGAAAGGACAATTAATCATGGCCATCACAGCGAAAATCGAAGGAAACAAACTTGTCATTACGGCGGACCTTGAAACGCCGACCCCGAGCGCTTCGGGGAAAACATTAGTCGTCGCCAGCACCAGGGGGAACAAGGAAACCGATGTCGTCATAGACGGGAAGCCGGTGATCATCGGGCTGAATGCTTATATCAAGAAGTAGTTCGGCTGAGGAAAAAATGAATCAAGAACAGGCGATAATTGCGTTTGAGAAACATTCGATACGTCGTTTTTTCGACGAAGCACGGGAGAGCTGGTATTTCTCCGTGGTTGACGTGGTGGCCGCGCTGACGGACAGCGTCAATCCGAGGGATTATTGGTTTAAGATGAAAATCAGGGTGAAAACAGAGGCTGGATTTGAACTGTCGACAATTTGTCGACAGTTGAAGATGAAGGCGCCGGACGGCAAGATGCGGGAAACCGACTGCGCCGATGCGGATCGCATCATCATTGCAACGACGCTGTCTCAGGGCGCCACACTCATTACCCGGAACGGGAAATTGCGAAAATATGAGGAGACGCTCCATGAACAACATAAAGCTGTTTGAATCGAAACAGATTCGTTCCGCGTGGAATGAGGCGGATAAAAAATGGTATTTCTCAATCGCCGATGTGATCGAAGCGCTCACCGGTTCTGCGAACGTTAAGGACTACATTAAGAAAATGCGGAAACGTGATTCTGAGCTGAATTCCAACTGGGGGACATTTTGTCCCCCAGTTGAGATGATCGCCCCGGATGGGAAGCGGAGAAAGACTCAATGTGCTAATGTGGAAAGTGTGTTGCGCATTATTCAGTCCCGTAGGTTGGGCCGAACGTTTCGATCTGCCGACATTCATTTTTTGACAATGTAACGCCTTGCCCGGAAAAGAATGACGGAGGTGCGAAATGGTTGATGTAAAATATAAACCTGTTTCCCATGACCATGAGGCTTTCCTTAAAAAGGCCTCGAAGCGAAAAGAGTTCAGAAAAGCATATGAGGACCTGGAAGAAGAGTATCGGCTTACCCGTGAGATGCTTGCAGCTCGTTCCAAGTTCGGCCTCACTCAGGAAGCCGTTGCAGAGTTGATGGGGACAACAAAAAGTGCGGTATCACGTTTGGAAGCTGCGGGCAAGCATGCTCCATCTCTGACTACGCTCAAGAAGTATGCGCGTGCCGTTGGCTGTCGCCTGGAGATCAAGCTCGTTCCCACCGCTCGTCTATCCAAAAGTTCAACACGGGCCGCCAAAAAGCAGGCGGCCGGTTAGCCCGGTAGGTCGGAAGGTTCACAGAACTAACGAATGGCATTAGAAAATGTCGGGTTTTGCTGCGCTCTACCCGACCTACCAACTTCGAGGAACGCTAGAGGAACGCTAGGGGACGTTGTTGCACCCGTTGCGTAGCGATTTTGACGTGAAATTAGACATGTAGCAGGGTAGCATCAGTCGAATAGCTTGAGCAGAATACAGGACCGCACATGCCGAGAAAAGCGAGATTGGATGTCCCCGGAGCATTGCACCACATCATGGTGCGGGGAATCAACAAGTCAACCATCTTCGATGATGACCAGGACCGGCAGAAGTTTTTGGAGCGGCTGGGAGGGAACATTGTCGAAGCAAAATGCTCGGTCTATGCCTGGGTGCTCATGACAAATCATGTGCACCTCCTGTTCAAGAGCGGCGGCAAAGGCATTTCAACAGTCATGCGCAAGCTTTTAACGTGGTATGCGATCTACTATAATCGCAGACATAAGCGGACCGGACACTTATTCGAGAACCGCTACAAATCCATTCTCTGCGACGAGGACAACTATCTTTTGGCACTGATCCGGTATATCCATCTCAATCCTGTTCGGGCAGGAATGGTCAAGACCATGGAAGAGTTGGACCGTTATCCTTGGAGCGGCCACAGCGCAATCATGGAAAAAAAGGAATGCCCCTGGCTGGACGGCAATTACGTACTGCTTCAGTTCAACGATACAAAGCGCAAAGCACGGAATGCCTACCGACAATTTGTTCACGAGGGGTTTGATATGGGCCGCAAACCGGAATTGACCGGAGGCGGACTCGTTCGCAGTCTTGGAGGCTGGTCGCAGGTCCAATCAGCGCAGGGAAAAGGACAAAAGACGGAATACGATGAGCGAATCCTTGGAAGCGGCGACTTCGTTACAGCCATTTTCAAAGAAGCCGAGGATAAGCAGATGCGCCAGTTCAAAATCAAGCGGACGGGATTGACGATCACAGGCATCATCGAGAGGGAATGCAAAACAGCGCGGATCAGCGAGAAGGAACTGAAAAATGGCAGCAAACGGATGATCGTACGCACTGTACGGGAGAAGATCGCTCGAAGAGGCGTAGAGGAACTTGGGCTGACATCTGCAGAGATAGCCCGGAACCTTGGCGTATGCACATCGACCGTCACGCGGGCATTGGTCAGAGGGGAGAAGGCGGCATGATGATGCTGATAAACCGCCACGCAACGGGTGCAACAACGTCCCCTTGTCTCTCCCTTGTCTCTCCCCCTTGTCTCTCCCCTTGTCTCCATTGGAGAGCGTGGCTGGGAAACCCGGCCGGAACGAGCCCTGCCCCTGCGGGAGCGGGAAGAAATTCAAGAAATGCTGCGGGCGATGACTTTGCGAGGTTGATTTGAAAAAAGATAACGAAGAAATAAACGCTTGGAAAGAGCGGGGCAAAGCAGAAATTACTGCACTCCGGGAGGCACTGAACCGAAACCCGAAGGATCCTGCTGCGCTTCTGAACCTCGGCGTTGCCCTGCTCAGGACATGGAATGAGCCGGAGCGGGAGCAAGGTATAAAATACCTGGAAAAGGCGGCGAAACTGGATAAGGACTTTCCCGAGCCGGTTGAAGAGCTGGCGATCGACGCTTCCATGGACGATCATGGTCGGGCGGTCCGGCTCTATAAAAAAGCGGCGGCGATTTATAGGAGAAAAGGCAACGGTGAAAAGGCCGATAAGTTTCTGAACAACGCTGCGACGTTGATCAATGACGAGGGGTGGGAGTTCAGGGAGCTGGGCGATAACAATGCGGCAAAGAAGAAGGCGCTTAAGGCGCTGGAAGTCTACCCTTATTGCATTGATGCGAGAAATCTTCTCGGGAATATCTATACAGACCGGTTCGAATTTTTTCAGGCGGAGAAGGATTATCGTACCGCGCTTGATGACGCGGTAAGAGAACAGGGCGGCGTTGTAAAGATGGAAGACGTGCCCTATTGGCTTGAAATGGAGACCCGTCCCTATATGCGCGCTCGTCACGGACTGGGGCTTTCTCTCATGCAGCTTCACCGTTATGAAGAAGCGCTGCTGGAATTTGAAATTCTGATGGACCTGAATCCGAATGACAACCAGGGGGTTCGGTTTCTTCTGGGTGATGCTTATCATTTTACGGGAAACCTGGAAAAAGCAGAGCAATGCTACCGGGAGGACGAGGATATTGAGTCGCAGTACGGTCATGCGCTGCTGCAGAATTTTTTAGGGAAAGAAGCCACGGCATCAGCCATGCTGATAAAGTGCATTAAGGGCGCTCCTTTTATCGCGCGTATTCTCCGGCTCTATCTTACGAAGTTCGATTTCTGGAAGGAGCGGAGATTGTTCAAGTATGGCGACTTGCCGCTTTTTAGTCTTCACCGAAATGCTGTAATAGCTATTTGGAATGAAATGCTTCCTCTTATAACGGACAGGCAAGCGTATCATGATTTTGAATCAGCATATCAATATTGCAACCTGAACGCGCCTCTTTGGCTGAAATACGAAGGTTCCCCGGTATTTCTGCAAAAGGCCATGAACGCCGCAAAGGTGCGGTCATGACGAAATACGACCTTTATAAACTCTTAAAAGAAGAACTCGGCAACGGCTCAAAGGACCTCGTGACCCGGCCCTCGGGCCAGGCGATCCGGGAGCGGATCGAACGGGACATCGAAAAAGAACCCGATGGCGCGGTAACGGCCCTGGATTTCTCGAAGATCGGTGTGATCGACTATTCCTGCGCCGACGAGATCGTGACGAAGCTTGTTTCGCGGCTGCTCTCAGGCGAGTACGGGGACAAGTACCTCCTCCTCATCGGACTGAATGAAAACCAGAAGGAAAACATCGAAGTCGCGCTCGAACGCAAGGACCTGGCGATCATGGCCGAAATGCGGGACACCAGCAGGGTTGTTTTGGGAAACCTCAATAATTATCTCAAAGACACGCTCGACTTCATAGTGAAAAAAAAGAAGGCCACCTCCAAAGATCTCTCGGACGCCAGGAAACTTGAGGCGAATACGAGCGGCACCCGGCTTTTGAACCTCCATAAGAAAAGGCTCGTGAAAAGGGTTGAAGAAGTGAGGGCGGACGGGAAAATTTGGGTCTATGAGCTTTTGTGAAAATCAATTTTCATTGACTGTTAATGCAGTGCAATGATACAATAATACCTTGTACAATAAAAGCGCCTTTTCAGGGCGTTTACCAAGAATTATGAAACGGCCATGACTGCGCTCACAAAGGGGAATGAACATTGAAGTTTATTCGGTTGCCTGACCATTCACCCTCCCCAACCCAATGCAACTCCCCTCACCCCTGCCCCTCTCCCCCAGTGGGAGAGGGAAAAAGGGAGAGGGGGCTTATCTTTGGAGGGGCTACGTTATGTTCCCTCTCTCCTCCGAGGGAGCGGGTTAGGGTGAGGGGATTTAAAGGTAAGCAAGATTGGCGATACTATGCGCGCTGAGATCATAGCTACTGGAACTGAACTGCTCTCCGGCGGAGTGCTTGACACGAACTCCCTGTTCCTGGCCGAGGAGCTGATGCTGTGCGGCATCGAAATCGCATTCAAAACCGTTGTGGGCGATGACGAGAAGGACATGGAGGATACGATCCGCCGTGCCCTGGAGCGGGTTGACGCGGTCATCATCACTGGCGGTATCGGGCCCACGGAAGACGATATCACGCGCAAGGTTATCGCGAAGATCGTAAAGCGGCGTTTGGTGCTGAACGAAGAAGCGCTCAAGGCCATTCATGCCCGGCTTGCGGGCAGGGGCAGAGAATACGCTACGTCCAACGACCGTCAGGCCTTGCTCCCGTCAGGCGTGCGCATGCTTGCCAACCCCGTGGGCATCGCTCCCGGATTTTATCTCGACGAAGAGGGCAAGTTCCTGGCAGTGCTGCCCGGCGTTCCGAGCGAAATGGAAGCCATGTTCAGTGAGGGGCTGCGGCCGGTGCTCGAAGAGCGCTTCGGCAACCGGTCGTTCATCAGGCGCAGGATCCTGCGCACCGCAGACCTGTCCGAGTCCGCCGTGAACCAGGCGCTCCAGGATATTTTAAAACAGGAGCCGCGGATCGCGGGCCTGACCGCGAAAGAGACCGGCGTGGACATCCGCATCGTGGTGCGGGAAGGCAGCGCTGAGCGGTCCCAGGCGATCAT
>Ga0315272_10000363_pt1 | contig 22614 bp, 14 predicted proteins | sample C3_middle_MG_FD_203918 | JGI IMG/M metagenome (GOLD analysis project Ga0315272, IMG submission 203918) | Sediment microbial communities from Yellowstone Lake, YNP, Wyoming, USA - C3_middle | ecosystem: Environmental > Aquatic > Freshwater > Lake > Sediment | place: USA: Wyoming | collected...
AATAGACGTGTATACGTCGTGGAGGCTGAGGTGGAGTGCCCCGGCCGTCTGGAGACCGACGGCGAGCTACATGCAAAGCCCCTAGTCGAGAAAAGCGGTGAGATAGCCAAGCTTACGTCTTTCGCCAGCCCGAGGTACCGCATAGTCGTCGTCTCGGCACACAGGCGCATCGCCGTCAAGTGCTCAAGCCACGTCATCTATGAGGCCGAGGGAGAGGAGGTGCCCCTCGCCGTGGCCAGGTTCCTCGTGGAGAGGCTGTATGAAGGTGAAGAATAGAAAGGGGCGTTTCGACCTAGTCCCCGACTCTATCGCCAACTACCGCCGCCTCTACATAGACGTCTTCTCCCTAACGGCCTCTCTAAGCCGGCCGGAGGAGCTCTTCGCCTCCGCCGCTGAGGCGGGGGTTGACGTCGTCTTCGTAATTGATGCGTGGCACGAAAACCACCTACCTCTTGCCCGGCGCTACCTGGACCTCTGCCGGAGGTACGGCTTGGAGTGCCGCCTCTCCGAGGCCAAGCCAGCCGAGGTGTACGCAGTGGAACTATGCGAGGCGGAGTGCGGAGAGGGGTGCGCCGTGGTGACGCGGGACTACGACGCCGTCAAAGCCGCAGAGAAGTGTACCGTGTTAATCTTCAGAGGGGGAAGGTTCTGGAAGGCTGAAGATTTATCCCGCGGCGCGTAGAGACGCATATGGACGTGGTTGTCTACGGCGTGGATGAGGCTCCTCCCGGCTTCCGCGTGGTGAAGAGCGTGGAGGAGCTGAGGCGGCATGTGGGAAAGGCCTTCCTCGTCGTGGTGGGAGACAGGCGGCTGGCGGAGGAGCTGGGGGTTGCTTATTTTTCGGAAGAGGAGTGGGCTGACTTCCTGCGATATGCGGGAGTCCACCACCTCTGAGCGTTTCGACTTGTACACGCCGGCTGGTTTTCTGCTGGGCGAGTTCCGGCTGTATAGAAGGGCTTCGGAGCGGGGGGTGGAGTTCTGGGCACGCCTTAACATCTACGGCGGCCCCCTCATCACAATCGCCAGAGGCGCCTTCCCCACCTTCCTAGATGTCCTCGCCGGGAGGAGGCCTCTGGAGGCGCTGGGGAGGGTGGGGGAGTGGATTTGGTGCACGCCGCTGTGCCGTGTCGAGTTTCTAGAAATCCGCAGAGAGCCGTGGGGCGCCGTGGTGAAGATATACGCAGAGATGGAGGGCGAAGCTGGCGTCGTGCGCCGCCTCTACGAGGCGGTGCTGACGGCGAGAGACCTGAGACGCATCGAGAGGAGGGTAGGGTTTATCCGCCCCCCGCCGCGTTGAGACGTGCCTCCCAAGAAGAAGGCTGGAGAGGTTGCGGAGGTTCAGGTTTCTGAGGAGTGTAAAAGATACGACGGGCCTTGGAAGGAGGAGGTTAGGGCTCTCTGCGCCGAGTATGGCCTAAGGAACCTCGCCGCCATGAACGTTGTTGAGTTGGCGCAGTTGCTCAACAAAGAAGACGAGCTGGAGAAGGCAGAGGTGGCCCTTGCGAAGATTAGACAGCTGGCCGGCGTGGCGCCGAGGCCGGTGAACGTGCTGGAGGCTCTCAAGGCCCAGCAAGCCCTCCCCATCCTCAAGACTGGTGTAGCCGAATTCGACGAGAAGACGCCTTGGGGCGGGCTTAGGAGGGGGCTGCTCTATGGCTTCGCCGGAGAGTTCGGCGCTGGGAAGTCTATGTTTGCGATACAGTGCGCAGTGAAGGCGGCAATAGATGGGTGGAAGGTTCTGTTTATCGAAACTGAAGGAGCTCTAAACATCGCCTTGTTTGAACGCATCGCCAAGAGGTTCGGGGCGGATTTGAGCTCCTTGACGGACCGCCTCATCGTGACCCAGGCCACCGACGTGTTGGACGTCAAGGAGATCCTTCTGTCTCTCTTTAAACAGCCTGTGGATCTCGTCGTCATAGACTCCTTCGTAAGCCACGCGCTTAGGGCTCAGTTCCGGGGGAGAGAGAGGCTTGCGGCGCGTCAGCAGTTTTTGGCGTATTTGCTGGACATCTTGCGCCGCATGGCCCGGGTCTACGGCACCGCGGCCATACTCACAGACCAAATCATCGACGTGCCGAGCTTCTTCTCCGACAAGAGGCCGGCCGGGGGCAACATCCTCCTACACGGAGTAAACGCGCTGTTCATGATGATGCGGCCGAATAAACACAAGCCAGAGGGCCACATGTGGTCTATCGACGTCCCCGGCATGGCGCCAGACGTGAAAATAGCGTACACGATAAGAGACGACGGACTTTACTAACAGTTTCAACCAACGCCACAGTTTTGACGAAGCGTTATTCTTATAAGCTTCTGAAGGGTCGCAGACATGGAGCTATACCAAGCGATCGTCGTGGCGATCGCTTTGGCTAACCTGGCGGTTACGGTGTGGCTTCTCCGCCTCCTCATCCCCATCTGGCAGACTCTGCGGAAGGTGGTGTTTGCGCTGGATCACTACGACTTCGACAAGCTGGCCAGACAGTTTCTCAACGGCGAGAAGCCTCTGGCGGAGACCATCGACGTGAAGGTCTCAGAGAAGAAGGAGGAGGGGTATAGAGAGATTACTGTAACAAGGATATACAAGAAGCCTCTTGACCCCAGGGAAATTCAGGAGAACTTCGTGAGGCAGATGGCGGAGAGGCTTCAGTGAGATGATTGAGCTCCTCGTGGTGCAGGCCATAACCACGTTGGCCTTGGCGGCTGTGGTGATTAAGCTGAGGAGGGAGCTGTGGCCCATGATCGCGGGGGCCGACCCACCTGGCTCAGGGGGTGTAGGGTTCTGGATACGCTCTATCAACGTCTTGTTGGTAGAGATGCCCCTCCTTAGGGTGGCCAAGACTGTGATTAGAGTGCGTTTGCTTTTTTCAGAAGAGATCCACCTAATATACCGCTTTAGAGTCTACGACGTGGCTATGCACCCCAGTAGCCGAGTTTTTTACAAGGAGTGGAGGGCGTGGATGCAGGGCGACGCTAGATACGACTGTAGGGTCAAGAAGCCGCGTGGGCTGTCTAAGCTTTACACCAAGGCGATTCGCGTAGTCTGTTTCGACAAAGAGGAGGAGAGGAAGCTTCGGGAAGCTCTTGCGCGCGTCCCGAGGCGGCGGAGGTACAAGCGCTGGACTAAGCCTAGGCCGAGGCGGGAGCGCGCCACATTGTACGACCTTGTGGAGAAGTTCGAAAAACTCAAGTAACCGCCCTTTTCCCCACCCCCGCCTTTCCACGCCGTCAAGCCCTGTCTCTTCTTCCGCCGTCTTAAACCACATGTTTTAAACACGCCTCCGCCGCCTCAGCCGTTTAAGACACACCGTTTTAAACTGCGTCTTTCTGAAGCCTCCCCTCTTAAACTGCGGAGTGCAAAACAACGTGTGGCCACGCCGTTTTAAACTGCAGGGGTGTGTAACTGTTAAATACTCCCCATCCAGCATAGACGTGTATCTCGTTGTTGACGGTGTCAAGTATTGGGTCCTGCTGTCTCCCTCAGGGCTGATGCTCTACCGGAGGGAGGGCTCCAAGACCAAGTACCTCGGCCGCCGGCCGCTGGAGGAGGTGAGGCGGCTACTGGCCCAAGCAGGCGCCGAGGCGATGCAGAAGATCAAAGCGGAGCTGGAGACCGTAAAACAAGCCGTCGAGAGCCTGAAAACCACGGCGCAGACGGCACAGCCGTCGCTTACTTGGAAGAAAGACGGCCACACCTACTGGCTGTTGCAGTATGGCCGGACCTTCTACGTCTACATGAAAGGCCCCGCGACGCGTCATAAGCCGCGTCTCGTGGAGAAGACCGACATAAGCGGCGTCATAGGCCGCGTCGTGGCGGCCGGCGCCCTCCACGTGCTGGAGGCTTTACGGCTCTTAATCAACGGCCTACACGCCGCCGTGGTTGACTTACTGAGACCTCGGTCTGCGGAGGCCCGCCGAGAGGCCTCGCGTAAGGCCGAGGAGGCGCAGGCCTCGCGTAGGGAGGCCGAGAGGGCTTTGAGGGAGCTGAGGAGGGAGCTGTCTAGGGCCGTCGAGCGGTGGGACGAGAAGTGGCGCAGGGAGGCTGGAGAGTATGAGGAGCCGGACAGAGAGTGGCTTAGGGAGAGGCTGTCGGAGTTCATCGACGAAAATATGCACCTAGTGGAGAAGATACTGCCGCATCAAGACCTGCTGGACGAGTTCGCAGACGCCGTGGAGAAGGAGACCCACAGATACCTCACCAGATACGACGTCCTGGATCTTCTGAAGTAGCTTCGAGGCCGCCGGAGGCCTGCACAGGCGGCGCCTTCAGCACACAAAAGCCGCGGCAGGGGTAGGACTGGGCGGGGGTCGAGTTCAGCGGAGTTAAGGTTTTTCCGGCCGGAAACACGGCGTCTCATGCCCCCCACAACTAAACCACAGATAAAAACCAAGGGGGCTGAAGAGGGCAAGAAAAAAGTCAAGGCGGTGAAGGCTAAGAAGGCGGTGGTTGCGGCGCTTCTGTTGTTTGTGGCGCTGGCGGCGTTTGTACATGCCCAGACGGCTACTAACACCGCCGCTAAAGGCAACGCTACGGAGATAGTCAACCAGATTAAGGATTGGACTGTGGGCGGGGTTGGGCTGGTGGTGACGTTGTTCGGAACGATGTTCTGGGCCGCCGTGGGGATAGCCATATTCCACATAGCCATGTCCTACATTGCGCCTACTAGATTCCAGCGTCTCGGCGCCATGTGGGACGCCGTCGAGAGGGCTAAAGACATAGCGATTGGGCTGGCCGTGTTGTTCGCCGTATTCTACGGCGTTATGGCCGCCGCCTCGGCCATCTCCGGAAACTTCAACACCAACACCGCCTGGGATCTCTTCGTCAAGATAGTGTCGAAGCCCCTAGTGGAGCTATACCAAGCAATAGTAAATTCATTAACACCAAACCGCTGATGGCCCAACCCAACCTTTTTTCCGACCTTTCCCTTGACCCTCTCATCCTTTCCGGCTTAGCCGTCCTCACGGCTCAAGCCCTATACTACGCCATTTACTGGTTTTTGGGGGGCAGAGCCCAGAAGGAGAGGGCCATGGAGGGGTTTGAACACGTAATCCTCTCAGGCGCGCTCTTCGGCGTGGCGCTTGTCCTTGTGAACTTCGCCTTGTGGGGGTTGAACGTCTATCTAGATCTGGCAGGCATCAAGCCTCCCCCCGGCGGCGCCATCGAGATCCTTAGCCAAATTAGGGGGTGGCAGGACTTCGGGGCCAACGTCCAGACGGCGCTTAGAATAGCGGCGTCGACGTATCAAAGCTACATGGGAGCGGCGTGGGGCATATTGGCAGGCTACATGGCTTCAGTCATCGGTACAGGCATACTGCCGTGGACTAGCCCCATATCTATGGCCATCATGAACGGGATGGCATACATCGTGACGGCAGCCACCACCATCTTAATATCGGCGGCGGTATACGGAGTAGCCGCGGCTATGGCATACGGCTGGTCCGCCCTACTCCCCGTAGGCGCGGTTCTCGTGACCTACGAGCGGACTAGACACCTGGGCGCCTGGCTCCTCGCCGTGTCGGTGGTGGCGCCTATCGTCTTGGCGGCTGGGGCGGACGTGCTTAAATCCGCCGTAAACCCCATCATACTTCTCACTCCACTCACCGCAACGCCCTACGGCGCGATGCCGCTGATACAAGCCATGGTTCTGCTGGGCTTGATAGGGCTGGCGTTGAGCGTCTTGACCTACGCCGCCTCCCGCCTCTTCGACCACGCAGGCGCCTCACTGGCGCTGGAGTGACATGCTGGACGTAGGTCTAGTCATCTTGATAGTCCTCGCCGCCTCTGTGATGTTGATAAGAGGAGACCCCAAGTGGATCTACCCAGCGGTTATAGGCGCCGTGGTGCTCTTTCTAATACCCATAGCGACCCAGCTCGTAGCGGCCGCCTTCACCCCCAAGGGAACCCCCATACCGCCTCTCTTTGAAATTAGGCAGGGAGAGTTCTTCCCATACCCCTACCCGGCCGGCTCGTTGCAGGAGGCGCTGGAGAGGAACTACAAGGCCATACACGAGACCTACGAAGCCCTCCTAACGGTTCAGCAGACCTCTTACACAGCCCTCTTCGCGGTGGCGGCGGCGGAGACTGTGGTAAACATCATCACGTCGCTGGTGCCGGGAGGCGCCCTCGTCCAGCTCTCTAAATACGCCCTGTACGTCTCCAAGGTGGGAGACCCCGTACTGCAGATCTCCCTAACCACCTACAACGCCGCTACCGCCTTCGTCACGGTGTTCCACTTCCTCGACTTCATGGCCGAGTTAGCCGTAAAGATGGCTGTGCCGCTCCTGGCCCTTTCGCTCCTCGCCGTAATCTTCGGCCCAACGCGGGCGCTGGGTGGTGCCCTCCTCTTCTTCGCCCTCATAATGATTGTGCCTTCTTACATCGGCTACTACCTCTCCCCCACAGCCAAAGGCTTTGCCTTGTGGGGGGTTGAAACTGGGAAGTGGCTAAACGCCACGGCGGCAAACGCCACCGGCATAGCGCCGGTGCCGCTCATGGCCGTGGAGGGCGCCCCACACACAATCGTTGTCGCTAGGTACAACAACACCTTCGTCAAGCCTAACGCCACGGAGCTTGGGGAGAAGATGCGGGAGGTGTTGAACCTCACAAACGTGCCGCTGAACTCCGCCGACGTGGAGAAGGCGGCGGCCACCGCCCTGGAGCTAGCCGAGAGGTACAAAGTCTTCGACAAAGCCGCCTTCAACGGGACAGACTGGGTAACAACCACGGGTGGGTCCATAACGCCTTTGGCCTACGGCAACAAGACTTGGCTCTCTGCCGTCGCCATCAACACCTGGCTAGACTTCCCCGCGCCGAAGCCGGAGGAGGGCGGGTGCATATCCTACGGGGACTTCAGAGAGTTTTTGGACTACTTGATGCCCCCTGACCAGGCGCAGAGGCTTAAGGAGCGGGCGGCCAACTTGTCGAAAGCCATCTGCCGACTCCACCAGTGGCTCGGCTACAGAAGCTACCACCTCCGGGTGGACGTCCCGGTACACTGGCGCTTCCTTACAGTGGCGATAAACTACACGGCGAAGGACAGACACGGCGTAGTGGATAAAGGCATCGTCTACGGCTGGAACGGGGTGTGGGGCTGGATAAAGCCGCCGGATAACGAGACGTGCTTCGACGCCGGGAATAGATCTAGTTGTGCCGTGATGGACACGACAGTTAGGAGGGGCATATACAACTTCTCCCTGTGGACGGGGGAGAAGCGGGTCATTAACCCCGTTACAGACGCAGTGCGCTCGGTGTTCAGCTTCACGGTGCGTAACGCCTCTCAGCCTGTCTTCAGTAGGTCTATCAGCCTCCATCGGTGGGTGGAGACTTGCGAGTGGTGTTGTCAAAGAATCAACGGCACGTGCGTGCAGTGGTTTCCGCCTCTAGAGACGTCTGGCAGAGGGCCGACGTGACTAAGAGGCTGGGCTCCGGCCAGTATCGATACAACACTACGGTGTACGCGCGGCCCTGGGTGCCTGAGGAGAAGCGGAACTACACCGGCGGGATACCCGTCACCACTAGGGATTGGGAGGTGAGGATTTGGCTCGATTACGGGTCGTGGAGTGGGGACGGCACGCCCCCCAGCGACGCAAGTTGCTACACCCACGACAACAAGACGTACATGGTACTGTCCTTCTTCAGGACAGTCCCCGGGCCTCCGCGGGTGCTGTACGCCTTCACGTGGATGAACAACGTAGGCGTTGAATACCCGCAACACGGAGGAAGCCTGCCAGACATATTGGCCAACTACACAGACACAGACGGGGTGAGGGTCATCCACTACCTAGAAGGCGTGGAGCACCAGTACTACTGCCACGCCGCCCTCGTCCCCACGGCGGAGCCGAAGTGGAGGTCCGTGGCTGATGCTGAGCATAATTTGACTAATCTTCTGAAAGACAACTACTTGACTCTTGTAGTTATTAGAAACGTCTCTCTTGCCTACTTCGCCCGGGTGGGGCCGTACCTCGCGGCGGCTGAGGCTAGCGGATCGCCGCCGGCTAAGGCGGCGGCTGAGTCGGTGAGGGAGTACCTGGCATTGTTGAACAAGACGCCCGGCGCCGTCCCTCTCTTCTACACGGCGCCGGACAGCTACAGTGGGCGGAACGTCCTCATCACATGTGTCATGTACGACTGGCGTGCGCCGGTGAACCTCACCGCCGAGCTCCGCCTCTACCCCGGGAGGGAGTGGTGGGTTGCCTCCTACCCGATGGGCGACTCACGGGTAGCTAGGCACGTGGCTGAGGCCAAGGCCGACATGTTTAGATACGTCTTCGGCATGCCTCCGCCCCCGCCGCCGGTTAATCTGTCGGGTTTCGTGAAGCAGTGGCGCATCCCCTGGAACAACAGGACACTGCCTTACAAGCCGTATTACGACGTTCACATGAAGATGCCTCCGACTGACAACGCCACTGGGATCCCGCTTTGGAATATTCAGAACCTTGAGGATGTGCAGATGACGCAGAGCAACGTCTTGAGCTGGCTCTTCACCGTCCTGTTCGTCACCATCTTATCTATAGTCGCCGTTTTCGAGTTCTTGGGCGCCCTCTTCGACTTCCCGACGCCTATGAGGGCTGTCTTCGGCTTCGTCATAGGCGTGATACAAGACTGGACCTACTGGCTCCCCTTCCGGACGGCGATAAGAGGAAAGTTGCTTATGCGCATCTGGCTGGCGGTGAAGAGACCCGTCATGAGGCGGACTGTCCGCATTGCGGCTAGGGTCCACTCTTTCTTCGCGTCGCGCCTCCCGACGCTTAGGCGCATACGGAGCCCCGACCTAAAGGAGTACTACAGGCGGTACGTCCTCTGGAAGAGAGAAATCGCGATTAAAGACCCGGCGGATCAGATACGCGAGGAGATCAAGACGAAGGCGAGGGAAGAGACCTTGGAGCGGGTGAAGAAGGCGGCTGAGGAGAGGGCCGACGTGGAGTGGATCCGGAACCAGAGGCGTAGGGCTGAGGAGGAGGAGAGGGCGAGACGTGAGGTGTTTGGGAAGATCCGGCGTATCTTCAGCGCCGGAGACATAATCGAGGTGCTGAGGGAGCTTTCGCCAAGGTTCGACGCCTGGGTGCAGGAAAAAGTAGAAATGAGCCGCGGCTCGCTGTCTTACCACCTCTTCTGGTGGAGGCTGGACAGACTGCCGTATATGTGGCGTGTGTTGCTTAGACTTGATCCGCATGTGGTTACGAGACTCGTGGCTGAGGGCAAGATTAAGCCGGAGGACGCCGCGTTGTATCTAAACCTACGCGCCGCGGTAGAGGGCTTTATGAGGGAGATGCGGTGGGGCTGGGCTAGGCTTCACTCAGTGTCGCAGTATGTGGAGAAGGCGAGGGAGGAGTTTGAAAAGGCTAGGCAGAGGATGATACACGAGGCTGAGAAGGGGCTAGCCGACTTCGGCCGCTTCATAACAGAGTTTCAGCGGCATTTCGAAGTCTTGAGGAGGTACTTCACGGAGGATCTCTCTAAGCTGGACGAGGGGGAGCGGAGGCGGCTGGAGGAGGCGGCGAAGGGCGTTGTGGAGCGTCTCAACGAGGCGGTTAGGCACTTCGCCGTTATCGACAAGACGCCTAGAGCTAGGTTAATATCCGCGCTTAACGAGGCGCTTCAGAGGCTGGCGGAGGGCAAGGCGCCTCTAATCCCCAGAGACGCCTCGGTACAAGACGTGGTGAGACACCTGGCGCTTATGGACTTGGAGACAGCGGTTAAGGTGTTGAGGAGCGCGGAGAAGTACATAGAGACGCACTACGCAGTGGCGCCTACCCGCTACGACACGAGGCAGATAGCGGCTGAAGTCGTAAGGTGGAAGATCGAGGAGCAGTTGCCCACTTTGAAGATCGCAGAGGCCGCCCGGGGCATCGTCCTCGGCGCGAGGAGCGCGGAGGAGGGGGAGGCCTTGCTCAGGGCCTGGGGGCCTAGAGACGTCCACGGCGAGAGGTGGGCTATAGTGGGCGGCCGTTTTAGGGTTGTGGACGTCTACGTGGAGAGGCCTTGGGAGGCGGTCACATACCGCTTCTCATACATCCGCGAGCGGCCGCTGGACGTACGTGAGGCCGTTAGGATCAAGTCTGATGTTGTCCTCACCGCCGAGTACGCCAAGTACCTGGCCGGGTTTAGGGCTGAGGAGAAGGCTCTTGAAATTCTGAGGAAGGCGGTGGAGTACAGCCGCATCATGCGCATCTTGGAGCGCGCCGAGGAGCTCCGCCTCACGCCTCAAGCCGTCGAGAGGCTTACAGCCGACGCCGAGAGGCTGAAGCAAGAAGTTCTGCAAGAGACCTCTCAGATCTATAGAAAATTCCAAGAGGAGTTCTTCTTTGTCAAAGACCTCCTGGAAGGCCATAGGGTCGTTAGGCGTGAGGTGCCTGAGGTGCGTGAAGTGGTGCGGGCCTTTGAGGAAGCCGTTGCGGAGGCGTTGAAGGCGCCTGAACGTAGGGAGCGGGTGTTCCGCGAGGTGTTCGCAGAGCGGGTGGAGAGGCTTGTGGAGGAGTATGCAAGGCGGGGGGACGTGGAGGCTGTGGAGAGGATTAGACGCACGGCGGCTGAGCTGGTCAAGATCTCCGAGGCCGTGGGATGGAGGGCGGTGGAAGACGTCGCAGTTGTACTGCCGGCCGTCGGGAGGGCCTTTGAGGAGGCTGTGAGGGCTGTTGGTGAGGCGAGAGACATTGCTCGTCTCGCCGAGGTGTTTAAGGCGAGGGCTGAGGAGGCGGCGAAGCAGTTGGAGCAACAGAGGATGCGCGACGCCGCGGAGCGGGTGAGGAGAGCGGCTGTGAGGATTGCGGAGGAAGTCTACGCCGGCGGCTGGGGTGCCGTGGAGAGACTTAGGCCGCTTCTCTCGCCTGAACACGCCGGTGATGTGCTGGGCAGGCTGGAGTTTCTACACACGCTTTTCTCCACGGAGGCGCTTGGCACGTATAGAGGGCTTGTGTATCTAAGGCAGGTGGAGGAGCTGACGAGGGAGGTTAGGGGCCTGGCCTCTGCGCCTGCAGTTGCCGAGGAGGTTCTGCGGAGGGCGGCTGAGGTCGTGCCCTCGGCCAAGGACGACGTGGAGAAGGCGAAGGCGGCGCTAAGGGCGGGGAGGTTAGCGGAGGCGGCTGAGGCTTTGGGTCGTGTGGAAGATGCGGAAAGTTGGTGGAGGTCGCAGAATGCAGAGGCGGTTGAGGGCGTGAGGGGGGCGGTTGTCCTCGGGCACGAGGCTGAGGCGGCGGGTAGAAAGATTTCTGAGCTGGTGTCTAGGGCCGGCGCTTTGGAGGGGGAGGCGGCGAGGCTCCTCTCTGCGGCTCTGGAGGCGCTTCGGAGGGGCGAATACGGCGTGGCGGCTAAACAGCTGGAGGCTGTGGAGAGAGCCTTGGGCGAGTCGCCCATCCTCCGGCTGGTTAGAGAGACGCGGGCGGAGGCCGAGGGCTTGGCGAGGGCCGCCGAGAGGCTGGCGGAGGTTTTAGAGAAGGCGCCTTCCCCGGAGCTGGAGAAGGCTTTGGAGGCGGTTCGCCGCGGAGAGGTGGAGAGGGCGAGGGAGATATTGACGCGGATAGAGGCGGCGGGGGCCGCGGAGGAGGTTGTAAAAGCCGTTAAAGAGGCGAAGAGCCTGCTTGCGGCTCAGCCGGAGGAGGGGGTCTACGCGCTGGTGCTGGCGGCGGCTGGCGTCTCCGGCCTTGAGGCCGCGGCGGTGAAGACGGCGCTTGAGGCGGCCGCCGGCAGAAACTACAGCCGCGCCCTAGCCCTCACAGAAGCCGTAGAAAAAGCCGCCAATGAGCGTCTGGCCACGGTAAGAGACGTGGAGCCTGTAGCCAAGGCGCTGGAGCGCCTCGGCCTTGAACCCAGACGCCTCACCTCGCCGGAGTACAGAGGGCAAGCCGTTAAAGAAGTAGAAAAGGCTGTCGAAAGCCTGAGGGCTCTGGCCGACCTGCCCACCGCAGTGCAACGCGCCGAGCCGGAGAAGGCCGCCAGAGCCACCGAGGCCTTCGGCCTAGCCGAGACCGCCGCCTTGTTCAAGGCTATAGAGAAGGTGAAGAAAGGGGCCGGAGACGTGTACATCGCATTCACGAAAGCCCTCGCAGAGGCGCTTAGGGAGCCTGAGGGGGAGAAGGCCGAGACGTTTAGGCGGGTCTTTACGGCTGAGACGGAGAGGCTGGTTAAGGCTTTTGAGGAGCGTGGGCTTAAGACAGAGGCGGAGAGTGTGCGGAGGGCGGCCGAGGCCGCGCTTAAGGCGGCTGAGTCAATTGGCTGGAGGGCGCCTGAGGAGGTTAAACAACGGCTCTCCTCGACGGTGGAGGAGGTGGAGAGGCTGATGGCGGGGCTGAGAGATGAGACCGTCGTGAGGCAGGTGGTTGAGTACGGCTACTACTCTACGTTGGCATCGCTAGCTAGGGAGGCTAGAGAGGCCGTGGCGGCTAAACGCGACGTGGAGGAGCGTCTCGCCAAACTTATCGACGACGTCAAGCCGGCTGTGGAGCGGGTGGCGCCGCATCTGTCGCCGCTTCTGGAGAGGGTTAAGGCGGGCGACTACTCGGTCCTTCCCGCCATTGAGACGGAGCTTCCGAAGCTGGCTGAGCAACACAGACAGCTCAGCGAGTTGGTCAAGGCGCTGGGGGCGGCGAAGGAGTCGCTAGACGCGGCGACGCGCATCGACAAAAAGGTGAAGGAGCTTGAGAAGACGATTAAGAAGGCGCCCGACGACGTAAAGGCAGTCTTCGACGAGGTGTTTAAGGCTCTGGAGAGGAGAGACTTCGAGAAGGCGGTTGCAGAGCTTGACAAGATTCTAAAAATTATTGAAGAGAAGAGGGCGAGGCTGGAGCCGCTGGAGGAAAAGATTAAGGAGGCCAAAGCGGTGGCAGAGCGGCTTGGCCTGTCCAACGTCTTGAAGGCCCTCGAAAGGCCGACAGAGAAAAACGTGTCCAAGGCCCTCGGCGAGCTGGAGCGGGAACTGGCTAGGATCTACGGGGCTCTTGAGCTTGTGGAGTACGTCAGAAGGCCTAGGGCAGACGCCGAATTCGGCCACGTCTGGGCCGCGGCGCGTATGCTGGGTCTTGAGGAGGCCGACAGACTCTTTAAGGCGCTTTCCGAGGCGTCGCTGTACCTGCTGAGGGAAGGGAGGGAGGTTTTCCGCAACCCGCTGTATGACGAGGTTAAGCATTTGGTGGATCAGGAGCACGTCAGGGCCCTCGTCAAGGCGCCGATGTACAGCTACGTCGTTGACCGCCTCGGCCCCGACGTCCTCCAGCCTGTGTACGCCAGGTGGTACGGCCTCTTCGCCGACTACGGCTCTTATCTGGCCACGGCTTTTGAACACGCCAAGACAAGCGCAGTGAAGGCCGGAGCGCCTGTTAGCGTCACGGGCGGCTTCAGCTACGCCGACAAGATGATGAAGTGGCTGGGCGACTTCAGCAGTGAAGCCGTTATGCGCGGCCTCAAGGCGTACTACAGAGGCGAGGGGAGGCCGTTTAGAGAGCTTTCGGAGATGACTGTTAGGGGCGCCAAGATTCAGCTCTTCGACAAGGCGGCCTCGGTCATGATGGCCAAAGCCGCGCAGATGCTTTCTGAGGCGAAGACTGCGTCAGACGAGGCCGTCGCTAGGCGGCTTGAGGCTGAGGCGCATGAGCTGAAGCTTCTGGCCTCCGTTCTACGCGCAAAGGCGGCGTATGAGGAGGTGCGCCTTGTCCAGACGTATCTGAAAGGCGCCCAGAGGAGGGCTGAGGCGCTTCTGCGGGAGGCAGAGAGGGAGAGGGACGTGGATAGGAGGCTGGAGCTTGAGGCGAAGGCTAGGGAAATGTTGGAGGCGGCCCAGAGGAAGGCGGAGAAGTATCTCGCAGACGCCCGCGCCAGGTACAAGGCGTATCTGGCTGAGGTGAGGGACTTCGTGAAGGAGCGCGGCGATATCCGGGAGGTGGGGATGAAGTACTTCGGCCTTACGGCGAGGGCCTTCTCCGGCGATCCCGAGGCTGTGGCTGAGAGGATGATACGCGCCGTGGACGTTAGACGCGTGATCAGCTGGGTCGACGAGCTAAAGCTCCCGAGGGAGCTTGGTGAAATCGCAGTTAGGGTCGCAGACGCCGAGAGGATATACGCAAAGTTTGAGAAGATACTGAGGGCTAAGGCGGAGCCCATCCCGCCGGTGTACGACCTGGAGAAAGCTGGCCGCTTCTTCTCAGAGGCAAAGCCGCATCCGCCGCCTCCGAAGTCGCGTGTAGAGGGGGTCGTTCCTAGGGTGGTTAAGGACGTCTTCACGGCTTACTACGGCAAGCTGAAAGAGGCGGCGGAGAGGGCGGCTGTCTACCTGGCGCTGGTTAAAGGCGACATGCGGCACGCCTCTAAGGAGGCGAGGAGGGCGTATCAAGCACTGCAGAAGGCGCTGAAGGCCAAAAACAAGGAGGAGGCCCTCAAGGCGCTGGAGGAGCTGAAAGCCGCCCTCAAAGCCCTCGGCATAGAGGCAGAGGGTGAAGACGTGAAGACGGTGCTGAAGGCTGTGGAGGAGAAGCTGAGGCCGGCGTATGAGGAGTATGTAAACGCGAGGAGAGAATACATATCTGCCGTTGAGGCAGTTGCGAAGTTTTCGCCTGAGGCGGCCCTTGCGCTAGGCGAGGCGGCGAGGGAGGGCAGCGCTGATTCTATAGCTAGGTGGATGTCTCTTGTGGCTTATGAGACGGGGAGGAGGGCGTTGAACGAATACGCGTGGTTCTGGGCTAGGCCGGTGGAGGAGCGCTGGAACTCTCTCCCGCCGGCGGTGAGGGAGGCCGTGGCGAAAAAGGAGGAGGAAGCTGTATACGAGGTTGTCCGCAACACGCTGAAGAACGTCGGCACAGGCGTGAAGAAGGGCGTGGAGATGGACTTGGAGGGCTTCGAGAAGGCGCTTGAGAAGGTCTTCACCGCCAGCGGCGAGTGGCTTGAGATGCGTGAGTACGTGAGACAGGTGGTAGAGGTGGCGAGGCGGGTGCAGAGGGGAGAGGCCTCCACGGAGGAGCTTGAGAAGGCCGTAGACGAGCTGTTTAAGGCGTACGGCGTTAGGGCGGCTGAGCGCTTCGTGCGCTCGGACCGGCTGGAGGACGCGGTTGATGAAATGCATGAGGGAATGCGGCATTACGCGAGGGAGACGGGTCTGAGGATTGGGAGGGAGGCGGCTGAGAGGGCGTTTCTGCTGGGCCTCTCGACGATGCCTGAGGAGGTGGTTGAGGCGTATGCGAGGGGCGGCTGGCGGGGGAGGCTGGAGCCGTATGTGGCGTATTGGACTGAGGATGCGGAGCTGGCGAGGAGGGCGGGAGAGGCTGGTTGGGAGGTGCGGCAGATTAAGAGACCTGTGAGCTTTGAGGAGGGGGTGCCCAAGGAGTGGCGCACCGCGTATGTAGTCGCTCCCTTCGGCATCGACCTCTCGGCTGTGGAGCGGGCTGTGGTTCAGTATGTGGATGGGGCGCGTGAGGGCGTTGCGAGGATTCGCGTGGTGGAGTGGCCGGTGCCTGAGCCGTTCCTCTGGTTCATCCTCAGGGATAGGCAGCCGGTTAGGGAGGGTGAGTGGATTACGGCCTACTCAATTGCTTGGGTTAGCGTAGAGGAGCCTTTGGCGAAGTTTAGAGATGCTCTGCGCGGGAGGAATTTCGACGAGGCGAAGAAGACGGTGCGTGAGCTTTACGAGGCTCGGCTCAACAGAACGCTTTGGCAGATTGTGTACGAGTTTGACCGGGAGCGCGCCGAAGCCGCGCTTGAGTACCTCAAGCAGAAGTACGGCGAGCCGGAGGACCGGCTGTGGGAGCGCCACGACGAGCTCTTCGCCGTGTGGCTTATGTTTAGGCTTGCGGACGAGTTTGAGGCTTATCTGAGGAGCGGCGCGGGAAGGGAGTTTAAGACCAAGGAGGAGTTCGGCGAGCTTCTGGGCACGGGGAGGTGGCTTCCGGTGGATCTGGCTCCGCTCTTCTGGCTTAGGCTGGTGGGAGACCCGGAGGGTGGGGCTGAGTTTAGAAACGCGTGGGTCACCGCCGTCAACATGTGGTTCGAGCGGATGGCCGCGCCCTACACGCCCAAGAAGCCGGCCGTGGCGAAGAAGGCAGTAGAACTATTCAACGCCTTCGTAGGCGCCAAGTTCACATACGAAGAACTGTTCCCGCCACCTCCGAAGCCGGCTGAGGCGGCTCAGAAGCCGGCTGTGGAGGTTCAGAGGCCTGAGGAACGTGGTTTAAGACGTGAGGTTGAGAAGCAAGCCGCCAAGCCTGAGGCGGCTAAGCCTGAGGTTGGGCCTCAGGCTGTTAGGCCGGAGGTTGTCAAGCCTGCCGCGGAGACTGTTAAGCCGGAGGTGGCTGGGCCGACTGAGGTACGTGGTTTAAGACAGCTTGGCGAGAGGCCGAAGGCGCCTGTGGCGGACGTCATTCCGGAGAGGGTTCTGGAGGCTGTGGATTATCTGCTGGAGCGTTTCGGCGTTGTTCTCGACATAGAGGCGGTGTTTAAGGCGAAGAGCCTCGTGACGGCTAAGGTGAAGGCTAGGCTGGAGAAGGTGGCGGCGAAGGAGCCGGAGTTCGCCCACGTGCTGGCCGAAGTTGCGGAGCACGTCTTGAGCTCCTTCGGCAGGCTGATGGCCTCTCCCGACGCGGCGAGGCATGTGCACGATGCGCTGTTTTACTACTTCGAGGGCTACCAGACCAGAGACGGAGAGATACTCTTCACGCGTATCGAGCGCACTGTCAGAGAAGCCGTAAGGAAGGCGGAGGAGGCCGGCATTCCAGACGCAGAGTACCGCATCAAGCAGTTCGTCCTTGAGGTAATCGACGTACTGGCGAGGGCCGGTGAGCGGTACAGGAGGCAGGCTCTGGAGGGGATCTCTACCGTCGAAAAGGCGCTGAGGGCCACCGCCTTTGCCGGCCTTTCGGCGGCGGCTCTGTATTCGGTGTACCACGGGCTGTATTCAGAGGCCGTTGTTTCGTCGGTGGCCTCCGCCGTGGCGCTTGTGGAGGTGGGACGCTTCAGAGAGGCAGTGCAGTACCTACAGAAGGCGGCGAAGGCCCTCTACGAGGCGGCTAGAGAAGTATTTGAGAAAGCGAAGGTCACGGTTCAGCGCCTTGTTGAGCTGTTTGTGGAGGCTGTCACGAGGGTGCTGGCGTGGGTGGATGAGCACAAGGCCTACCTCTTCTTGATGGCCGCAGTCGCCGCTGGAGTAATTGCGCTGAGTATTGCGCTGAACATGTGGGGTTTGATTGAACTTGGTAAGCTGGCGTATGCGGCGTCTCTGCCGCCGTTTATACCCGCCGGCGTTAAGGAGTACTCCAGGGAGGAGACGTTTAAGGTTCTGAGGGAGGCTCCCGACCCCTACGAGAGGTTCAAGGAAATCGCCAAGGCTGCCAACGCCGGGGGGGTAAAGCTGGCGGAGCCTTGGGAGTCGTTGAGGGTGTTGATTATGCCGAAGCCGTCGGAGGAGAAGAGATTTATGCGTGGAGGGGGCGCCGAGCTGTATTCTAAGTACCGCGAAGACGAGAACTACAAACGCGCCCTCTTCTACGCCGTTCTTGCGCTGGAGGAGGCCTTCGGCGTCTACAGAACTGCGTTGAGGGAGTACATGGAGGAGCGTGGGAAGACATTGCAGAGGGTGGAGGTGGGCGAGGGGCCGTTTAAGCGAGTTATGTACGTGGCTGACGTCGGCCGTTTAGCACAGCTGGCCGAGGAAGAGGGCAAGGCCTTCGAAAACGCCTTGAGAATCCTCAGGGAGCGGCTGAACGAATACGCTGTAAAGTACGGTCTGAGGGACCTCCTCGACGTGAAGGAAGATGTGGCTAGAAGGCTGGCGGAGGCGGAGGTGCCGGAGTTCTCCGAGTTTAACGGCGTGAATTTCGGCGTGAAGACCCTTGCGGCTTTGATCGCGTATAGGGAGTATGCGCTGGGCAGGAGGGGCACCTACGGCGCGGCGGCTGGGTACTGGCTTGAGGTGGATGGGTCGGCCTGGCTCCTCTACTATGCGCCGAAGACGGCGTACGACAGAGCCGAGAGAGCGAAGGCGGAGAGGCTTGCGGCGGTGGAGGAGTTGGTGGCGGAGGGCCTCCGCCGCCTCTTCCTAAAACCCGGCGCCGACCACTACCACAGCTTCATCGAGGAGCTCACGAAAGGCGGCAAGCTGGCGCTGATGTTGGAGAAGGCCAAGTCGTCCCACGTGTTTAAGCTATTCAGACTTGAGGAGGGCGGCAGGCTCGTGGATCTGGGCATAGAGCTGTGGATTGAGAAGGTGGGAAAGGGCATAATCTACGCCTTAAAGTTCGACGATGTGGAGAGGTGGCTGGAGTTCTTCAAGCCGGAGCTTGAGGCGGCGGTGAAGACGGCGGAGGAGGTTGGGGGGCGTCTGCCCGTCGAAGACCTCCTCCCCTACATGGTGGGCTGGGTTAACTCAGACGTGGCGATAAGCAGAAAGGGAAACAAGAGGGTGTTGGAGATGAGAACCTCCCACTTGTGGCAGTTTGCTGAGACTCATGCCCTGTTCGACTGGTCCTACGTCAAGGTGCCCGGCGTAAGTTTGACTCTTGAGGGGCCGAAGCCGCAGTTCCATGCCCGCGCCTCTCTCGAGAAGCTCGACGAGGCGATTAGGAGGAGCGCCAGAGACGGGTGGCTTAAGAGGCTGGGCGTCGAGGCGGAGAGCTGGGACGACCTCAAGCAGTGGGTTGCTGACCACTGGAGCGAAGTGATAGACGCGGTGGAGAGGCGGCTTGAAAGTGTCAGGGCTGGCCCCGGCTTCCACTTGGCTAGAGCGTTGGAGGAGCTGAAGAGCTTGAAGAGCAAGCTCGACGACGGCAAAACCGCAAGGGAGGTTATAGCGCCTGCCCTTCTGTTGATGCAGGCAGAGAGACTGGGCGTAGACGAGACAACGTTGAAGTATTTCGCCGCGGCGGCCTCCGGCGCAATAGACGGAGACGGATACGTGTCCGCGGCGCGGAAAGAAGTTGGCTTGACCAGCGGCGAGCGCGCCGTTGTTCTGCTCTGGGCAGCCGCCCTCGCGGCGCACGGCATAAAGGCGAGTGTGTGGAGAACCGGGGGTGCGTTTCATGTAGTCGCGTCCGGTGATAATGCCGTCAAGCTGGCCCGCCTATTCTTCCTCTACGGGCCTCCACTGCTTGAGGGAGGGGACTATAGGCTTAAGAGCCACAAGCTGGCTGGAGCCGTGGAGCTGGGGGCCGGGGGGCTTGACATCCGCTGGGAGGGACTGAGGAGAACTCCAAGCGGCCTCGTCGCCGCCGACTTAACCATTTCGGAGGGCGATGTAGCCGTCAAATACAACGTATATCTGAGTGAGAAGGCGATCGTGCTCGAATTCGAATCGACGGACCGGAGCCGCGTCGAACTTGCGGCACGCCTCTTGAGGCTTATGGGCGTCAACGCAGAGGTGAAGAAGGAGGGCGGCAGAGACGTGCGGTACGTCAAAGCCACCACCGACAGGCTGGCGGCTGGACGCGAGGAGCTCAGAAAAGCCCTCGTCGAGATCGTTAGGAAAGCCGTGGAGAACGGCTGGGTGGACGCCGGCAAGGCCGAGGGCTGGCTGGAGAAACTGAAGAGGGGCCGCGTGTTAAAGGAGGGCTGGCCGAGGTATCACGTGGGGCTGGACAAAGGCGCGCTGGTGGTCAGATATCGCTCAATCAGCCCCGACAGCATACAGCAGGAGGCACAGCGGCTTAGGGATATGGGCCTCGTGGAGGGCGTCCACTTCTCGGTCAAGACGCCTGAGGAGGGCCGCTACGGCTACGTCTCGATCTTAAAAGATGGTTTGGCCTACGCCGCATGGCTCTCCGTATACGGCCCCGGCGAACAGCAGAGACTGGCAACCGAGTTCGTAAGCTATATACTGGAGAGGGCGAGGGAGGAGGGCGAGGATGTGTACAGAAAGGCTTTGGAGGTCGTGGAGGAGGGCAAGGCTAGAGGCTCCCTAACGCTAAAGGGCTTCGAGAAGAAGGCCGAGATGGGTGGCAGGGAGCACGTGGTGAAGGTGATAGACGGAGGAGCCGAGCTTGAGGAGAGTCGGCGTGGCAAGACCCTGCTGAGGATTAGGATTACGGCGGAGGTAGACGGCGTAAGGAGTAGCTACACGATTACCTACGGCAGGCTCGGAGCCGACAACGCGGCAGTGGGCCGCGCCTACGCCAGGGCAGACGCCCCTGGCGGCAGGGAGGCAGACGCCGAGAGGTTCTCGGCACTGATCAAGGCCCTTACGGGGAAGGAGCCAAAGATGTACCAGAGGAGCGACGGCAAGATAGATGTCATATGCGGCAAAGAGCACCTAGACGGCTTCACCCGCTACGCCGAACTCGCAGACGCCATAGAGAAGTGGCTGGAGGAAACGAGCCGGTAAATCTATGGAGGAAATGCAGACTCGCCCAGAACCACTACTGCAGTATTTCATAGCCCACGTGTCCGACTATGTCGTGGTGATGTCAGACCACGCCACGCCTGTCTCGGTGAAGGAACACACAGGCGAGCCAGTGCCGGTGATGCTCTACGGACCCGACGTAGTTGTCGACGACGTTTCTAAGTTCTCTGAGGTCACATGTTGGAGGAGGTCGCTGGGGCGGATAAGAGGCATCGACATAATGCCCATGCTCGGCAGTTATCTCGGCGTTGCTGAAAAATTCGGCAAGTAATGCCGCTAGAGGCGCCCACCGCCACTGTGCCGAGTCTAAGCGCCGTGGCTTGTAGATACACGTTCTGGCTGGCGTGTTTTTAATCCCCTAGTTTTTTCCTCCAGTGTATGTATTAGTCCTTTCGCTGGGGGACCCGGTCTCGCGTACCTTTTTCGACTTGTTGAAAGAGGTGCCGCTTGTTGAGACGCGGGGCGAGGTGGAGATTAGAAAATACAGAGACGTCCCAGTGGTGGTGCATAGGAGGGACTCCACAGAGTTCGACAGAGAAGACGTCTTGGCGGACTTGGGGAGATACGCCGTCTTTATCTCTAGGCATGAGATGAGCAACCCCAGGCCCATTTTTACCGTCCACACGCCTGGGACCTGGCCCGACGTGTCTGTCTCGAATCCCCACCTCGTCTCTGCCGTCTTTAGAGCTCTATGTAAGTATGCATATGAGCCGTTTACCTGCGCCTTCGAAGCCACTCACCACCCTCCAAACACCTCGGCGGTGTCCGCCACGTTTGTAGAAGTGGGTAGTACAGAGGGTGAGTGGACAGACAGAAAAGCCGTTGGCGTCCTTCTCCACTCTGTGGAGGAGGCGCTGGGCGGCGGCCTGCCTGAGAACCCGCCTGCTATGGTGGTGGGAGATCTGCATTACGTGACGGTTGCAGACATGGTGTTGAGGGGGGAGGTAGACCTGGGCCATGTGGTGCCTAAATACGTGGAGATAACTCTAGAGGCGGTCAAGACCGCCTACAGGAAGCACACCGCGCCGGTAAAAAAAGCTGTTGTTTTTAGGAAAAACGTGAAAAACCCCACCCGGGGCGAGGTTGTGGAGTTTCTCAGGAGCCAAGGGGTGGAGGTTGTGTTGAAGGGGTGACCTGCAGGCCCGTCGTATTTGAGCCGCTGGAGTGGCTTTACGTGATGCGACTAGCCACTAGGCTACTTCCGGAGTTGTCCTTCCACAGAGATGAGGAAGCGGCGGGGGTTGCCGCTAGTCTAGGCGGCGTTTCGATAGACGTGTTGCGAGATTTCGACTGGAGCAGCCCCGTGGTGTATATGCCCCCCTTCGAGAGGTTGGCCAGCGGCTCCGTGGTCGTGGCCGTGGAGGGCTACACGGCGAGGAAGCTGGAGCGGCGCAACGTGAGGGCGGACGTGGTGGTGAGCGACCTAGACTTCGAGCCGGATGGCGTGTGGCTGGGCAGGTCGGCGGTGGTGCACGTCCACGGCGACAACTACTGGCGGGTGCCGCGTGGGCCCTGGGTGTACACTGTGCAGAGCTGGCCGCGGGGTTGCACCTTCAACATATCTGGTTTCACAGACGGCGACAGGGCCGTCTACCTGGCTTACTACATGGGCGCAAAAGAGATTACGATATCCGGATTCTATCCCAACATAGTTCTGAAAAGAGACGACGCGGTGAAGAGGAAGAAGCTGGCTCTGGCGTCTCTTCTCATAAAACGAGTTGCCTTAAGAGTCTCCGTAGGTTTTCTCTAGGAGGTACTCTATTGTGTAGTGTAGACTATCGAGTCGTCTCCTGTCCATTTCTATCTTCACGTATTCATCTAGCGTAAGTTGTATAGGCGACATGTCTTGTCCTGAGATCACAACACAAGGCGAGCCGCCGCAGAGGGCGAGGGTGTAGACTGTCCGGAAGGGCTCTACGTCTATGAAAAACCATATGGAGCCCCCCACCTCCTCCAGTGCTTTTTTCAGGCGTGAAAGAGGTATAAGCTCGAGGGGCATCACTCGCCGAATTTCTCCGTGAGGCCGAGGTAGCTGCCGAGGATAGGCATCACGTCTAGGCCTCTTATCCGCCCCAGCGCCCCTCTCCAGCAGGTAAGCTCTGAGAATTTAGCAACGTCGTCGGTGACCACATCTGGGCCGTAGAGCATTATGGGCACCGGCTCGCCTGTGTGCTCCTTTACGGCGACTGGCGTGGCGTGGTCTGACGTCACCACGACGTAGTTGTTCAACAGCTTGTCTAGGTAAGGCGCCAGCGACCTATCCAGCCGCTCGATTACAGACACCTTCCCGTTGAAATCCCCGTCGTGGCTTGTG
>Ga0315272_10000364_pt1 | contig 22611 bp, 26 predicted proteins | sample C3_middle_MG_FD_203918 | JGI IMG/M metagenome (GOLD analysis project Ga0315272, IMG submission 203918) | Sediment microbial communities from Yellowstone Lake, YNP, Wyoming, USA - C3_middle | ecosystem: Environmental > Aquatic > Freshwater > Lake > Sediment | place: USA: Wyoming | collected...
CATCTCCCGCAGGCTTTTTCGCTGTTCTGGTAGCAGCTCCAGGTAAGCTGCAGCGGCGCATCCAGTTCGACGCCTTTTTTCACGATCTGTGATTTTTTCAAATGGATAAGCGGCGTCTCTATGGTGATCCTGGTCTCCGGTTTGGTGCCCATCATGATGACCTGGTTGAAAGCACGGTAGAACACTTCCCTGCAGTCCGGGTAGCCGGAGCTATCTTCCTCTACTGCCCCGATAAAGATCTTTGTTGCGCCGATCACCTCAGCCCAGGACGTGGCGATCGAGAGCAGATGGGCGTTCCGGAAGGGAACGTAGGTTGTGGGAATCGCGGATTTCGGATTGCGGACATCGTGGTCTGCGACCATTTCGGATTGAGAACCGTTAGATTCGGGGACGGGAATGTTCGTGTCCGTAAGAGCTGAGCCGCCGATAACTTTCAGATGTTCAATGCTCACGGCCAGGCGCTTCTCGGCTTTATAGAAATCAGCTATTTCTTTAAAAGCGTGGAGCTCCCGGGCCTCGGTCCTTTGTCCGTAATTGACATGCAGGAAGGCAAGACGGTACTTCTCGTTCGCAATGGCGGCAGTGACGCAGCTGTCCATGCCGCCGCTCACCAGGATGATCGCAAGTTCATTTTTCATGGCGGCAGTGTACCAGTATCGAGGTGAAAATTCCAGAATAATTGCCAGCGATGGGACAAAAAAGTCCCTCGATGAGGTCAACCGGGGGAGGAGTTCATCGAGGGACGGGGGAAAGACAGGCCCGGACAGATTGTAAACATAACCTTGGAACCGCGAGGGCGCGAAGGTCGCGAGGAAATCTAAAAAGTCTTTGAGCAAAAGCACTATCCTTTTTGCTTTTGACCTCCTCGCGTACTTCGCGTCCTCGCGGTAAAAATGCAGTTAGTCTTATCTTTGCTTCCTAATGCGCCCCATGGATCAGCATCGGGAGACAGCGCGTGCAAACGATCTTTTCTTTTCCTTCCGAGATACAGGGGAGATAGACCCTGGTCTTGTCGTCTGCTCCGCAGACAAAACATTTTATTTCCTTCTCAGCCATTTTAGCCCTCCAAAGCGTTGATTTCGTCGACGATCTTATTGGGATCGAGATTATGCATCATGGCCCCGAAGGAGATCGATTCCACGTTGATCCCCGCACAGGTGAAACAGCCGTTGCCGAAATACTTCTGGACCACCGCTTTTGCCTCAGGGCTCATGCGGATTACCTCGCCGATGTTCGTGTCCTTGGTCACTTTTTTCTTTTCCGTTATCATGGCAGCCTCCTTATTTGATCGTTGAACATACTATAGCATAGACGCTCAGGGGCGTTTATGACGCAAATCATACTGCAATGCTTTCTTTACATCCACCCGTTCTTTTGTTAGTATGACCGCCTTATCCTACCAGAAAAAGGACACCCATGACAATAGAACATATTAAGATGATCGCTGCTGAACTGAAGGTCAACGAAAGGCAGGTACATGCCTGCGTAGAGCTGCTTGACGAGGGCGCTACCGTGCCCTTTATATCCCGGTACCGGAAAGAGGCCACCGGTTCGCTCGATGACTTGGCGGTCACGGCTGTCCGTGACCGGCTTGCCCAACTCCGGGAGCTGGACAAACGGCGTGATGCGATCCTGAAATCGCTGGAAGAGACCGGCAAGCTGACCGACGAGCTCAAGGCGAAGGTCCTGGCAGCAGAAACCATGACCGTGCTGGAAGACATCTATCTGCCCTATCGCCCCAAGCGGCGTACGCGCGCGACCATTGCCCGTGAAAAAGGGCTTGAGCCCCTTGCCCAGCGCTTGTTCTCGCAGGAGGCTGGTGTCGATCCGCTGGCAGAGGCTGCCGCGTTCGTGGACAAGGAAAAAGGCGTCGAGACCGTGGAAGACGCCCTTGCCGGCGGCCGGGACATCATCGCCGAGTGGGTGACCGAGGACCAGAATGCGCGCGTAAAGATGCGCGAACTGTATACGTCAAAAGGGACCCTGAAGACCAAGGTCCTGAGCAATAAGGAAGAAGAAGGGATCAAGTACAAGGATTACTTTGACTGGCAGGAACCGCTTGCAGCAGCTCCGTCGCACCGCATCCTGGCCATGCGCCGGGGTGAGAAGGAGGGCTTCCTGATTCTGCGCGCTGCGCCGCCTGAGGAGGATGCGCTCGTCCTGCTGGAATCGCTCTTCATCAAAGGCGACAGCCCTGCTTCTCAGCAGGTCAAGCTGGCGCTCCATGACAGCTATAAACGCCTCCTTTCCCTGTCCATGGAGACCGAGATGCGGGTGGCGACCAAGGAACGGGCCGATGCCGAGGCAATACGGGTGTTCGCTGAGAACCTGCGGCAGCTCCTGCTCTCGCCGCCGCTGGGACAGAAGAACGTTCTGGCCATCGACCCCGGCTTCCGCACCGGCTGCAAGGTCGTCTGCGTGGATCGCCAGGGCAAGCTGCTGCATACCGATGTTATTTACCCTCATTTTTCAGATAAAAACGTATCCGAGGCAGGGACGAAGATCATCGAGCTTTGCAAAAAATATCAGATCGAGGCCATTGCCATCGGCAACGGCACTGCGGGGCGTGAGACCGAAGCTTTTGTAAAACAGATCGGACTGCCAACCGCTATTCAGATCGTGATGGTGAACGAGAGCGGCGCATCCATCTATTCCGCGTCCGACGTGGCGCGCGAGGAGTTCCCGGACCAGGATGTGACCGTGCGCGGCTCTGTATCGATCGGTCGGCGACTCATGGACCCGCTTGCCGAGCTTGTCAAGATCGACCCCAAATCCATCGGCGTGGGGCAGTACCAGCACGATGTGGACCAGACCGCGCTCAAACGGAGCCTTGACGATGTGGTCATGATCTGCGTGAACAATGTCGGCGTCGAGGTCAACACCGCAAGCAAACAGCTGCTGACCTATGTTTCGGGCCTGGGCCCCCAGCTTGCCGGCAGCATTGTGGAATACCGGAACCAGCACGGTCCGTTCCCCTCACGGGACAAATTGAAAGAGGTGCCCAAGCTCGGTCCCAAGACCTTTGAGCAGGCAGCAGGGTTCCTGCGCATCCGCGACGGCCGCAATCCGCTCGACGCCAGCGCGGTCCATCCTGAGAGCTATCATCTCGTCGACACCATGGCCAAAGACCTGAACTGCACCGTCCCGGACCTGATGAAGAACGAAGAGTTTCGAAAAAAGATAGATCTGACGAAGTATGTGACCGTCACGGTCGGCCTTCCCACGCTCAAGGACATCATGGCCGAGCTTGCCAAGCCGGGCAGGGACCCCCGTGAGAAGTTCGAGTCGTTCAGCTTCACCGAGGGAGTCGAGAAGATCGAGGACGTGGTTCCGGGGATGAAACTGCCCGGGGTCGTTACGAACATAACCGCTTTCGGCGCTTTTATCGACATAGGAGTGCATCAGGACGGGCTGGCGCATCTGAGCCAGCTTTCGGACCGGTTCATAAAAGATGCGAACGAGGCAGTGAAGGTGAATCAGCAGGTGATGGCAACGGTGCTTGAGGTGGACGTGAAGCGGAAACGGATATCGCTCTCGCTCAAAAAGGACCCGCAGAGCGCAGCGCGGCCGAAGCAGGAGCGGTCTCAGCAGCTGCCTCAGGCGAAGCAGCAGCCGAAACCCCAGCAGAACCCGGTGAATGATATGAATACACTGAAGGCTGCGTTCATGAAGAACAGGACGTAGGAGAAGAGTGGCGCCTCTCGCAATGGCCAAGAAGATGGCCACTCTGAGTTCGCAAAGGACGCAAAGGAAATCTTAACCCTGAAAAGAGTATTTGGACGCAGATAAAATCGGATAAACGCGGATAAAGATAGACAGAAAAACCTTTTTGATGCAAAAAAAAGGATCACCTTTACTGTGAAGGTGCTGACCGCCTGAAGGCCTGGTTTGATCTGCGAAAATCTGCGTTCATCTGCGTCCAACTGCCGTTTTTAGGTTAACAGAGGCTAACCTTGTTATATCAGCGCCCGCCGGTAGAACGCTTCAGCATCACCGGCGGTTCACACTCGATGACAACATCGCATCCCGTCCTGGGATGGCGAAAACTCAATTCAGCGGCATGAAGATGGTAGCCCGGGTCACCGGGCAGGGCGTGCGTATCCGGTGCTGGCAGGCCGCCCGCAACATACAGCGGATCGCCGACCAACGGGTGGCCTGCTGCTGCCAGATGAATCCGGATCTGGTGGGGCCGGCCTGTGGCGATGCGAACATCACAGAGGAATGAATCTTTCCGGCGTTCGAGAACAATCACCTGCGACAGGGACGGTTTGCCGTCCGGTGATGCGGCATGAATTGTTCCGAGCAAGGCGTGCGGCATCGGGCCTATTGGAGTGGTGATGGTCATCTCATCCAGATCAGGGTTCCCGCTGGCAAGCGCGCGGTAGCGCTTACCGACCACTTTCGTTGACCATTGCCGCATCAAGTCTGTCTTGGCCTGATGGTTTTTGGCGCACAAGACCAGACCCGATGTCCAGCGTCCCAAACGATGGAGCGGGGAGGCGTCAGGCGCATAGGTGCGTACGAGATGCAGCAGTGTTGCCTGCAGGAAGTTAGCGCCCGGAAGCGTCGGCAAGCCGGCAGGCTTGGCAACAGCGAGCAGATCGTCATCTTCGTAAAGAACGGTAAATGACCTGGGCGCATTGGGTTCTATCCAGGGTGGCCGCTGCCAGACAAGCTCGGATCCGATTTTTAATATACTCTTGGCATGTGCAGGTTTGGAATCGATGAGCACGTGACCGGATGCAATGCGAGCCTTCCACTCTGTCGAGGAAGAGTGGCAGTAGCGCTGGCTCAGATAATCCAGCAGCGTCCGGGCGTCAGCATCAAGGCCGAGCTGTTCGCGGTACTCACAGCCTTCGTTCTGGAGTGTATTCATGGAGGGTAACGGTGTTGATGATGAGGTTATCGTTATAATGCAACCCAAGGGGCACTCGTTGCGGTCATGGCAGGCCATTTCATTTTTTGATCGCGGTCTCCCGCATCAAGATCATGGCGCACCGATTGGTGATCTCCTTTGCCAGGTCCTCGCTTATGAACAGGCTGACGGTCTTCTGCACCTTGTCGCAGGCCTGAGCCGCCGTAAGTTTGCCCTGCGCCCACTCGTCGAGGAGTTTGTCGATGCGCCCGAGGAAAACATCGCTCGCTTTTTTCGCCAGGATTTCATGCACGATCGACCGCACCTGGTCGACATGCTCTTTTTGAACAGGGGTCATAGACCGAGGTCCTCAATGATCTTATAGAACAGCTTGGTCACGATAACGACGAAGATCGCGCCGGCCAGAAAGATCACGCCGACCAGAAGGTCCTTGATCTCCTGGGGCAGCAGTTGGAAGAACGGCGTCGCCAGATAGCCGATCGCGAACATTACGATCAGCCCATTCAGGATGCCCCACGTGGACTTGACCTTTCCACCAGGGATCTTGCTCTTCAGGGTGAAGGAACTGTAGAGCGCGTACAGCATGACCAGGATGGCAGCGATGCTCAGGACCAGGAACAGGATTTTCATCGGAATACCTCCAGGAGTGTGTGTCGGCAAAGCCGATTACTAAATTCGCTTGGAGTCTATAGCAATAAACAGCGGTAGTCAAGAGCGATGTTCCGCATGTTCAGGACGGTTGGGAACTGCGGCATAGCCTTGCCAGGAATCTTAGCTGAATAGTGACCCTGTTTTCATTTTTTCCTTTTTTGTCAGGTGTAATCGCTTAAATCCGTATTCAAGGCTATTCATACGCCAGCGCCTCCACAATATTGGTCTTCGCAGCCCGCCGGGCCGGGTACACACCTGCCAAAGCCGCGAGCAGGGCTGAGAGCACGATGGCCCAGAAGATCGAAACCCAGTGGACATGATACTGCATGCTTGCTCCGTAATCTCCCTTAAGGAACCCTTCAAGGCTCATCCAGCCGATGATGATCCCGGCCCCGGCGCCGAGCGTGCCGCCGATCACGCCGAGCAGCATGGATTCGATCACGACCACGCCGGACACCTGGCTCCTGAGCATGCCGATGGAGCGCAGGACGCCGATCTCGCGCGTGCGTTCGAGCACGCTTGCCAGCAGGGTGACAATGATGCCGAAGCAGGCGATGGTCATGGTGATGATGTTGATGGCATGGTTGACGGCAAAGCCCTGGTCGATGATCTTCCGGATCTCGTCCTTGAACTCTTTGGCAGGCAGGACAAAAAGCTGCCGCTCGTTGCCGAACCGTCTTGCTATTTCATCGCGCACGGCCATCACGTTGTCCGGTGACGTTACCCGGATCGAGAACGAATCAGCCAGATATTCCTTCCAATAGCGCTGGTAGGTATGCAAATCCATAAAGATGGAGCCGGAGTCGGAGCTGTAGTCCACGTTGATCACGGCAACAATGAAACTCACCGGGCCTGCGGGCGTGGGAAGCAGCATGGTGTCTCCGGGCTTGATGTGTTCTTGCGAGGCCACGGCCTCGTTCACGGCGATGTAGTCCTGGTTCGGCAGCAGGCGCGCCATGTCCTCGCGCTTTCCCTGCGCGATCTTGAAGGGGCTGTACTTGAAGCGCCGGGTGATGTCCACGGTCAGGAGCAGGATGCGCCTTCCGTGATAATCGATATAGATCTTCCTGAAAGGATCGGCTGACAGCACTCCGGGCACCTTCTCGATGTCCTTCCACATCTCAACAGGCATGGGGATGTTCTGCGCGCCCGAGGTCGCGATGGGATGGCCCGAGGTCACGATAATGTCCCCGCGCACGTAGGAATCGATCCAGTCGAGCACGGATTGCTTGGTGCTGTAGATGATGCCGGAAGAACTGACGAATACGGCGATACCGTAGAAGATGGCCGCCGCTGCCACGGCATTTCTGGTGATGTTCTTTTGAAGGTTCAAGCCCGCCAGTCTTCCCACGGCCCCTACATGAGGCGCGATGGTCTTTCTGAAGACAACCAGAAATAACGTCAACACCGCAGGCGTTGCCAGGGAAATGCCGAGCAGGAGAAAGATCGTTGCGAAGAACATGGTCGCGGAATTATGCAGCAGGGGGTTTTCGCCAAAAGACTTGTGCAGCAGCAGGAGCAGTGCGGCGAGAGCTACGAAGGTCGCTGCCGCGAGCTGCAGCCTCTTGCTGGAAAGCAATCCTTCTTCGGAGAAGGGCAGGGAGCGTATGGCGGAGACCGGAGAAATGCGCGTGCTTGCCAGGGCAGGGAACAATGCAGCCGCGATGCTGGCCGCGATGCCGGTGACAAATCCCACAACGAGCCCGGGCCAGGATATGGATATTTCAGTGACCGATGTTCGCAAATACAGTTCCGACACGGTCTGCCCGACAGCTCCCAGTGCTGATTTTGCGAAGAGGATGCCGGTCCCCAGACCGAGCCCGGAACCGATCACTGCCATGACAGCGGTCTCTCCCAGAAAGAGCGCTATGATCTGGCTCCGGGTCGTACCCAGGGCGCGCAGGATGCCGATCTCTTTTTTGCGCTGCACAACGGATATGGAGACGGCATTATAGATCAGGTACATGCCCACGAACACGGCGATAAAACTGATGAGATTGATGTTCTTCTGGAAGTGGGATATGAGGACCTCGACCTGCCTGGTTCTGCCTTCGGGAGTTACGACAGTATATCCGCCCGGCAGTGCCTTGATAATGCGGTCACGGACCGTTTCGATATCCTCTCCACGGAGCAGGCTTACGTCGATCCGGTCGATCCTGCCCTCCTTGCCAAAGGCCATCTGCGCCGCGGGGTAGTCCATGATCGCGATGCTGCCGGATGCGATCTTCGCCGGACCTTCGGGGTTCAGAAGGCCCCGGACGCGGAAGGTCCGGATGCCGCGTACGGTCTGGATCTGGATCGTCTGGTCGATCGAAATGCCTTCGCGGTCCGCCATTTCCCTGGTGAGCAGGATTGAGTCCGGTCTCGCCAGGAACAGGAGCGGGTCCGGGATGTCGGCGTTATCATCCGCAAGCTTGTAGTCCCGGATGTTGCTGTCCTGCAGCACATCGATGCCGAGGATCATGAGCGTTTTTTCTTTGCCTTTGACGAGGATGCCCTGGGTGTCGATCACCGGTACGGCATACTCCACGCCGGGGACCTTCTGCACCCGTTCGATGAGCTCTTCGGGAAAACCGGAGGCGGCGCCGGTGACCTGGAGAGCGGCCCGGCCCGTAGCACGGTTGATCGAGTCCTCAAAGGAATGCATGACGCTCTTGTTCACAATGCCGATGGAAACGATGGCGGCCACGCCGAGGCAAATGCCTGCCACGGTCATGAGCGTGTGGACCTTCTGGAGCCGGAAGCGTTTCAGGCTGATGTGTTTGAACAGGTTGAAGAAGTTCATGGCACCGGCACTCCTGTGGCGATCGTGAGAGAAATGTTCCTGAGCGCGTTGATCTCTTTTGTGCCTTGATGACAGGTTTTTGTTGTCTGTTTGATCGCGATCATCGGTCACCTCATAACTTCTTTTTTGACACTGATGTTCACTGATTTATTATGATATGTCCTCATAAAAAATCATATTTTATCAGTGTAAAAAAATCTTCGCCTTCCTCCGTGACTCTGTGTCTCTGTGGTGATATCGTACCTGACACGTCTCATATGACAAACATCATAGCAGAAAAGGGTTATCTGTTATACTATAGCAACATAATTTAAATCAGAGGAGGATCATCCATGGACAGGTTCGTGAAAGGTTTTATCGTAATGAGCATCGTGTATCTCGGGATCTCGACGATTATGGGTCTCTTGATGCTGGGTAATCAGAGCCTGCTGGCGCTCAAGTTCGTTCATTCCCATCTGAACATGCTGGGATGGGTCTCAATGATGATCTACGGCGTGGGCTACCACATCCTGCCGCGTTTCATGGGCCGGGCGCTGTACAGCAACAGGATCGGGGAGGTGCAGTTCTACCTTGCGAACCTCGCGCTGGTAGCCATGCTTGTGTTCTATACCCTGAACGTGTACTCACCGTCCGGCACGTATCTGACGCTCACGGTGGCGTCAGGAGTGGCCGAGGCAGTCGCCGTATTCCTCTTTTTCTACAACATGCTCATGACGCTTCTGACCACGGTCGAGCAGCCGAAGTAAAACTGCGATTCAATATTCAAAAAAGAATATTCAATACTTTGAATCTTGAATGTTGAATTTTGAATCCGAGCGGCACTATTCGCTTTTACTTCACGACGACAGCTCTGCGAGCCTCTCGGGATCCTTGATGACGAACTTGCCGTCATGGTCCGTCAGCAGGCCTTCTTTCTTGAACTTGCTGAACGTACGGATCGAGGTCTCGACCGTGGTGCCGACCATATCGGCCACATCCTGCTTCGTCAGGCGCATATCGATCAGGGTGCCCTCGTCGTTCTCGACGCCGATCTTGTTCGCCAGCTTGAGCAGCAGTGCGGCGATGCGCGCTTCGACCCGTTCGAGGGCGATGTTCTTCAGGGAGTCATAGGAACTTTTCATCCGGTCGCCGAGCTGGAGCGCGATGAAGTACATGAGGTTCGGGAACCGGTCCACCAGGCGCATCAGGTTCTTTCGGGAGATCTTCAGCACTTCGCTGTCTTCCATGGCAACCGCATTGGCCGGGTAGGCGAACCCGCGGATCACCGCCACGCCGCCGAAGATTTCATGGGGCGATATGAGCTCGAGAATGAGTTCCTTGCCCTCATGGGACAGTTTGGTGATCTTCACTTTGCCGCTCAGGACGATATAGAACCACTCCGGCGGTTCTCCTTCGGAAAAGATCGTTTCCTTCTTTTTATACGGCGCCGTGACGAGGTAGGGTTCCATCTCCTTCAGTTCGTCGTCAGTGAGGTTTTTGAACAGCTCTATCTGCTTGATTTTTTTCATAGTGTCAATAGTCCCTGCGGATTTCCGCGCTGTTCATCGTGGGACCTTCAATCTCCTTTTCGCGCTATTATTTGAGCCGTTTCCAGTAAATATATTCCGAAGTATCGGGTGAGGTCAGGCCGGGTAGTGTTCCGACCCTGGTATATCCCCGCTTCTTATAGAAGGCTTGTCCTTTTCGATTAAAGGAAGAAACACAAAGGTATACGTTCTGCGCCTGCCGGGAGACCGCTTTCTCGGCGAATGTCATCAATTTGCTGCCGATGCCCTGATTGCGCAGGGAGGTCGCAACGCCGATGGCGCGGAGGTAGCCGCCGCGGGCGAAAACAGGCTCTGCCGTAAAAAGAATGAAGCCCACGACCTCGATCGTGCCGTTCCCGCTCCGGATGCATGCATAGGCCTGTCCACGGGTGATAGCATGCCCGAAATCAACCTTTTCCCGAAGGGTCTTCCAGGGTTCTGATGCGGCAACAATATCGTCGCACGCCTTGATATGGCGACGCTTCATCGGTATGATGGTCAGAGATGCTCTCACTCACACCCTTTCCGCTTTGTTTTTCAGCTGTTCAAAGAGTTCCCTCGCTTGTTGTTCGGTCTTCTCACGGACCCCGCTGTTGTCGATAACGTGATCGGCAAGCAGCCGCTTTTCGCTCAGCGGCATTTGGCTTTCAATTCTTAAAAGCGCCTCTTCGCGGGTGAATCCGTCGCGTGCCATCAGCCGTTCAACCTGTTGTTCCGGTTCCGCGTACACCACGATGAGCCTGTCCATATTCCTGTGGTATCCGGTTTCAATGAGCAGCGCTGCATCGAAGAACAGGAGCGCGTCAGGCGCCTGCATCCTGAGGTGGGCCACCTGGGTGGTGTAAACCGAGAAGACCCGGGGGTGGAGGCAGGCGTTGAGCCAGGAGCGTTTTTCCCGGTCGTTGAAGACGATAGTGCCGAGCTTTCGCCGGTCGATGGTCCTGTCGGAACGCTGAACATCCTGACCGAAGTACTGGAGGATCTCTTTCCATGCGTCCTCGTCCGGTTCCAGCAGCTCATGAACTATCCTGTCCGCATCAATGACCGAAGCGCCAAGGTCTTTGAACACGCGGGCAACAAGGCTTTTCCCGCTCGCGATCCCGCCGGTCAGTCCAACGATGAACATGGCGATCCTTTCATCGGTAACTCCCCCTCACCCCAGCCCTCTCCCACGTAGGGGAGAGGGAGCACGTAGCCCCTCCCTCGATGGGAGGTAGCAGGGTTGCCTGCCCCGTTAGATGCAATGCATCTAACGGGGGGAGGGTGATGGTCAGGCAACCAAATAAACAGCAATTTTCATTCCCCCTTGCGCGGCTCACATCATACTCCCGGCAATGCGGTAGATCTTGCCCAGAATAAGCACCGTCACGTTCATGCTTTTCATTATACCACCGCCGAGAAAAGTGAGATACTCCCTGTTCTCAGCCAAAAGCAGTTGGACGAGGAGGGCGGTGAACGCCACGTTAAAAAGATAGATGAGCGGGAAGGAGAAGATCATTCCGTATTCCCTGATATCGGTTTGTTCGGTCTGAAGAAAGATGGCGGTAAGCACCAGATGAAATGCGAAGGTCGCGCCGGCGAGAAAGACGATCCAGCCAACGGCTCCCTTCAGTTCGGCAGCCATTGCCGTGCCGTACAGAAGAAGCGCCAGAAACGTGTACAGCGGGAAAAAATAGGGTGCCAGCGTGATAATAAAGTTGGATTTCGTGATCGTAACACGACCGCCGCGGTCGCTTGCATGGAACGACTTGACCGAACCGCCGAAGAGCACGGCGAAAAAGGCGTGGGTAAGTTCATGGCCGAAGACATAGGTCAGGATCGGTTTTCTGAACAGCACATGGAGCGTTATATAGACCAGTGCTCCCGCGGCAAAGAAGTAGGGGAGGTCGGGCTTGTAGCGAATGCCGAACACGGTCGAGCCGAGCTGCCACGTAAAGCCGATACAGAATGGAACCAGGGCGATGCCGAGCAGTATGCTGATGGCCTTTTTCATCATCGGGCGTCAAGAAGGTTTTGTGAAAAGAATATCGTGGCCATAGTTTGTGGTTTCCCGTGCGGCCTGTTGCCGTGCATCAGGAATTGCGGTGCATGCGGACCATCATCACGCACGCATAGAGCGAGAACAGTAAATTGGCGAGCCACGAAGCGGTCAAGGGCGGCACCGCGCCGGACCTGCCCAGAGCGGTCCCGATGCTGAGCAGCCCCCAGTAGGCGAAGGAGATGAAGACGGCGATCGCTATTCCTTTGCCTGCGCCGCCGCTCCGCACCCGCTGCAGGGAGAGCGGTGTGGCGAGCATTACCATGAGCAGGCTCGAAAAAGGGAAAGAGATCTTTCCATACAGCTCCATTTCTTCGCGCATCGCATTGTAGCCGCTGGTTTTAATGCGGCGCACATAGTCCCAAAGCTCGACAAAGCTCATTTCCTCGGATTTTTTGACGATCATGCCGAGATCCGCGGGGGTTTCCACGATGTTGTACACTTCGCCGTCAGCCGGGCGGATAATGACGGTATCACCGGTTTGTACATAGGCGATGCTCTTCTGCAGCCTCCACGCGTTGTTTTCCCACAAAAGACGTTCGGCCTGGATCCTTTCCCGCACGGTGAAATCTCCGGTGAGCTTGAAGATGTTCAGGCCGAACATTACGTTGCGGTCCGGTGAGACGAAGGCGATGTTCGCGATGCTGTTGTCCGGACCGCGAAGCCAGAGCTTGTTGCGCTTGAACAGGACGAGCTGCTGCTTTTTTTCGATCTCCACGTTGCGGATATAGTTGGCTTTGGCGACGTAGGTAGGCATGATGAGCTCATTATTGATAAAGCCGAAGGCCGAGATCAGGAGGCCGCCGGCAAGCACCGGCAGCACGATCCGGCCGAGGCTGATCCCGCTGGCCCGCATGGCGATGATCTCGTTGTGGCGCGACAGAGCGCCGAGCGACAGGAGCGTGGCGATCAGGGCCGCGATCGGTATGGACGGGGTGATGATCGACGGCAGGTTATAGAGAAAATACCTGACCACGTGCGAGATCGTGGCTTTGTAACGGATGAAATCGTCGGCTTTTTGAAGGAAATCGACACAAAGATAGACAATGGTGATGCCGCTCAGCGCGGTAGCGAAGGAGCGGAAGAATTCTCCGAGGAGGTAACGGTTCAGTATGTTCATACGAGTTTCGCTCAGGTCCTTCCGGTTCAGGGCATTGCGCGTTGCTTGCGCAACCAGGTGTATAGTGCGGAGAGGCTGTCGACGATGCCGAAATTGAGTTCATTGCTTCTGATATAGAGAAGGACGGCTGTGCCCATGATCATGATCGTATTCGGTATCCAGTATGCCGCGGCTGGCGAGAGCGCGCCGGTCGCAGCCAGATTCTTGCTCGCGCCGATCATCATATAGTATATGAAAAAAACCGCAAGGGCGAGCGCGATTCCGGCGGATCTGCCGGAGCGTGTTCTGCGGATGGCGAGAGGGGCGCCGATGATGCCGAAGATCAGGCAGGCCACGGGGATGGACAGCCGCATATGGAGCTCGCTTTCGATGGCAAAGGTCGGTTTGCCCTGGGCGCGAAGCGTCCCGAGGTCGGTGAGCAGGGTTTGGATGGACGCGTCGCGGTAATCCGTGGTCGGGGACCCTCCCGGCAGCAGGGAACGGTTGATATCGAGAAAAATACTCCCGGCAGTGAAGGTGGTAATGAAGAAGGAGTGCTCATCGCGCGGTTTGGAATAAATGGTCCCTTCTTCCATGGCGAGGGTTACGTTGAAGGACTGGGGATCGGTGATCAGCTTCCCCCGTTTGGCCACGATGGAGTAGGGATCTTTAGCCGAATGTTCATCCGATATGAAGATCCCCATCATGTTGTCCAGCGATTTCATCTTATCGACATAAATGACCATCCCGTCGAAGGAGCTGCTGAACACCCCTTCCTCGATGCCGACCATGGCCTGGGATTTTACCATGTTGAACAGGTGGGCCTTCAGCGCCGTGTTTGCCGCAGGCAGCAGGACGAGCGAGGTCAGCGCTGTTGCGCAGAAGGCAAGGAACGCAAAGAGGGCCACGGGCCGGAGCATGCGGTAAAGGCTGACACGGGAGGTTTTCATGGCCGTGATCTCGGAGTCCGACGAAAGCCGGGAAAATGCGGTGATCGACGCTACGAGTGCGGACATCGGAATGGTGATGACGAGAAAGCCCGGCAGGATAAAGGCCAGCAGTTTGAGCGTGGCCGCGACCGTGACGCCCTTGGAGATCACCAGCTCCGCCAGCCTGAACATCTTCTGGATGAACAGGACAAGCGTTATGATGAACATGCTGAGAAAGAAGGGCGCCAGCAGCTCTTCGAATATGTAGCGGTCCAGAACTTTGATCTTGAGCATGGCTATTTTCTTATCTCTTCCAGTATGCGCTGCTCGATCCGGTTCATGCCAAAGTAGTCCTTCTCAAGCTCCTCGACATAGAAGCGGTCGAGGCCGCTGTTCGTGAGGAAATCTTCCCGCACCTGGCTGTCCTGTGAAACAATGATGTGCGGCAGGAGATTGTTGAGATAGAACGATTCCTTCCTGAAATCAAGGATGATCTCCTCGAACACCTCATGGGGCACGGGGCCCTTGACGATGTCTTTGGTCTGTATCTCGCGGTTGAGGTCCTGGATGAAGATCTCCTGGTCCTCCTTCGAGTTCAATTCAGCATAGATGCTCTTGAAGCGGTCCTTCACGTACTGGTGGATGAGCGCGTACAGGCGTTCATCCTCACGGATACCCTGGATGGCGGTGGCCTGTTCGCGATAGGTGCTGTCTCCTGATTTGATCTGGAGCAGGCCCCGGAAAAGCTTGTCGATCTTCTTGCGGCCGTAGCGCGTCAGATAGCGGTTGCTCCTGACGCTTTCAATGAACAGTTCCCGGAAAATGTCCTGGCTGATGGCGTCGAAGATCTCCTTGTTCCCGTAGAGGCTTCTGATGTTGCTTTCGGTCAGGGCCGAGTTCTCCATGAACGCAAGGTTATTGATCGTGGTTGCCGCACTGTCATAGCGGTCGAAATAGGTGAGGACGTTGCTCATGGACTCAAGCACGGCCGTGTCATTGCTGTCCCGGGCATGTTCGTCGCAGGCCCGCACCGTGTCCAGCAGCAGGGTTTCAAAGGCCGGGTCGCGGTGATTGGACGATTTTTCCTTGGCCTTCAGCAGTTTAATGAGGTCCTCATGGGAGATGTGGCCCCGTATCTTGTCCGCCCTGAAGAACAGGCCTTCAAAGATCGCGCGCGTTTCACGGATGTAGTCAGGCTCTTCCACTTCGACGATGTGCATGTCCTTGAGCAGCCGATCGTCAAGCGTGTCAAAGAGGGTATGCGGAATATTCAGACGAAGGCTCAGGGTCCTGAGCCGCGAAAGTTTTGCCAGCTCAGAGGGGCTCACTTCGCCTTTTTCCGAGACGGCGATCAGGATGTCCTTGTATTCGTCGACGATCTTCTTGTTCTCCGGGAGCTTGTACATGCCGTCGATCTTGATGCGTTCCTGCTGGTAGGGGATGATGTTGTATTTTTTGGCGAGCTCGTCAAGGACCGAACTGGCGGCAGGGGTGAGCGTTTTCTGGTCCAGGTGCAGCCGGTTGAACGTCTCGATATATTCTTTGGTATGCCGGTTCACGAACCGGAACAGGAACGTGAGCGCGCGGGGATCGCCGAGTTCGTCATGGATCTCACGGCAGAACCCGGAGTCATCAATGGCGCCCACCCTGTCGCTCCGCTTGACGCTCTTGCCGATGTTTTTGAGGATATAGCGCTGCTGGTCGCTGAGGTCCGCCTTCGAAGAAAAATAAACGAAAAAGTAATAGTTTGACACCGCATTGCCCGTAAGGAACACCTGGTCGAAGGATTCTTTCCCGGTCGTCGTGTTCGAGAAGGTGATGTTTTCTCCGGTGTCATAGAACGCGCCGTACATCACGAGGCGGTTCGATACATCCTTTCGCAAAAGGTCCTTGAGCGGCAGTTCAACGCCGAACATATATTCGCAAACGCTGCCCCCGGTCCCCATGTAGCTGACACCGTCCCGGGAAATGATCATCTCGTTGCCACCCGAGAAAAAGCGATCTCCTTCGGGCAGGGACTCGAAAAAATACCGGTTACTGAGGTCCTCGCCCGTGATCGTAACGTAGTAATCCACTACATCATTTGCTTTTCCGCTGAGTTTGATTTCCCTGATCATAGCAGTCGTAATTATAACAGACTCCCTTTGCTTTTCAAACATAAATAACAAGTTGTGGCACGTCACTTTACTACGGGAGGGCCAATGATGTCCCTGTCCCTGAGTGATGCGGCAGCAATACGAGCGGGTGGTCAGGCGTACCAGAAGGAGTTTGTACGGTCGGATATTTGCCTTGACTTTGAATTGGTTATTAACTATATTATGTCTTCCAGAGGAGGTGCCTATGACGAAGGCGGACATCATCTCAGAAGTGTTTGACAAGGTCGGCCTGCCAAAGCAGGACGCGGAAGAAATGGTCGAGATGATTCTGGATACTATCAAGCAGGCCCTAAAACAAGGGGAGACCGTGAAACTTTCCGGATTCGGGAATTTCGTGGTGCGAAGCAAGAATTCCCGCAAGGGCCGCAACCCCAAGACGGGGCAGGAGATCGAGATCACTCCGAGAAAAGTCGTCAGTTTCAGGCCCAGCATGATCTTTAAAGAGCATGTCATCGAAACCCCGGCAGCCGCCGAATAAGCTTTTCTACCGGATCGGCGAGGTGAGCCGGCTTACCGGGTTGGAACCGTATGTCCTGCGATACTGGGAAACCGAATTCCCCCAGCTGAAGCCGGAAAAAGGCCGGTCCAAGCAGCGGGTTTATAAAAAAGAAGATATTGACCGCATACTTCACATCAAACAAATGCTCTACAGCGAGGGATACACGATCGCAGGGGCAAGGAAAAAGCTGAGCAGCAGGGCAGGGCAGGATCTCGACAGCATCATAGAGAGCGCAAAAAAAGAATTGCGAGAGATCCTGGATATCCTGAAATAGTTTTTGTTGATTTCCTGTTTTACATCGGGGCGTGGCGCAGCCTGGTAGCGTACTCGCTTGGGGTGCGAGTGGTCGGCCGTTCAAATCGGCTCGCCCCGACCATATTTAAAAGCCCGTGAATCGCATGATTCACGGGCTTTTCTTTTTTTGAGGAGGGCGGTAGGGTCAAGTCTTTCTTCTTGATATTGTCATATTTTAGAGAATCTTTAGGGCCGGGTCTTGCGGTTTGACATTATAGAATTTCACGCGGATTATCTTCTGGCACAAGGCGCAGGACATCGTGGAAGACCTTGAGGCGGCATTAGAGCAGTTCAGGGAGAATCGTGGGGAATTTGGGGTCACGCCCCGATAGATTGGGATAAACTCCGATGCGGGCGCGGACAAAGGCTCGCGAGAATAAGGTAATGTGGCGTAAATTCTGTCGATGACAAATTGTCACCAATTGAACCAGGAAGTGCAATCCAGTCGACTTTTACACGATGTCGTCGAGATGACGTGAGCCATGAAGAACACGGTGTATTTCGACGATGGGACCCCGCACCTTATAGAAGACGAGCCAGGCTTCAATGACGAGCACACGATAGCCGGAGGCCTGAAGTTTATCGTGTTTCGGGATGCGGCCGAGAAAAGGGTGAGTTGTAAGACTATCGATTCGCTTGTCAAATTTATCCGTAAAGGAAGCTGCTCGTGCGGGACTGTCCGCGGCGATCCAGTCAGAGATGGAGAGAAGATCGTCAACGGCAATGGGAAGATAGCGGATACCGTATTTATCTGGCATGGCTGCGCTGCCGGAGTTTCTGCATCATCTGTGCATGGGCAAGGCCCTTTTCTCCTGACGCGGCCTGCGACTGGGCCACGGCAAGCTTTTCGAAGAGGTCCAGCTTGGCGTTCAGCTTTTCAAAGTGTTCAATGCTCATAACGACCAAGTCTCCCTCTCCATTGGTGGTGAGGTAGACCGGTTCATCCTGGTCATGGCAGATTGATGCAATCTCGCGTGTTTTGTTACGAAGGCTTGATATGGGTTTAATTATCGGCATGATTATCTCCTTGAATGGTTTTTATGCTATCACCATATAATGATAAAATCAAGAGTAAATATTGAGTAGTTCTTCGTTGGGTTATCAGCCTCCTTTCCGACTGCCAGGGTTGCCGAAGAGCTTGAAGATTATTCCGGAATTGTTATACTACGCTCAGCAAAGTGATACGTAAAAGAAAGGATGATGATCATGCAATCCGCGCCGATCCGTTCATTCGAGTATAAAAACGCTTTCCTGTATGTCGTGATCCGGGAGGAAGGCCCGGGCCCAGACAGCTACATTTACTGCTGCGGAATCAATCTTTCACGGTTCTGCCGGCTCTCCTGGAGAAAGGGCGGCATCTGCTCCAATCCGGCAGTCAGAGGAATCCAGCTGCTCCGCACGCATGTTTCCGCTTTTGCAGCCAAACAAGGCATGATCGTGACAAAAGCGAAAGATATCGACGCTGCCCCCATCACTCCTCACGGCGAGGGGTGGTATCATGAAAATCCTCTCCGGCTCGAAAAGACCACGCCTGAAAAAATTCGCGAACTCCTCGAATTCAGCGTGATGGATCTGGTGAGGACTGTCCTGGTTGTCTGCGTCCCTGACGCTCAGATTCCTACTGCTTTTCCGGATGCGGTTGCGATGCAGAAGTATCTTGAGTCGCTGTCGGTGGCAGAGGAACGTGAGCGAGTAACGGCCTATGAAAGGGCAAATCTTACCGGTGCATAAACAGATATCATACCTATTTACTTATATGCCCTGTTGAGTAATAATGAACGTACCCAGCGGGGGGCCGTTCATGGATTCCAAACTTCTTGACGACATCAAATATAACTGCGACGTTTCCGACGCCCAGTTCTGGGGATATTTCTCGATCTGCGGACTGTTGATGCGCTACCGCGACCTCTTCCGGTCCGAGAAGGGGCTGAAGCCCTGGGCCGAACTGAATCAAAAAGAGATCATGTCCTGGATCGCGGCCAAGGAAGCGCGCTGGCCGGAACTGGAACTGGCGGAATTCCGGGACCTGTCGATCAACGGCAGGAAATATCATCCCTTCGATGTCGCCGCCATAAACCAGGTGCTTGCCAAACAGCAGCTGATCTACGGCGCGGGCTACGGCATTTTTATGAAGCCCACCTTTTTCCTCGCCGAACTGCGGTCAGTGCAGACGATCTCCGGCCTGACCGTGTACACCTCGGGCAGTGAACGCGTACGGGACCTCTTCACTGCCCCGGGCATGGCGCAGGGAACGACCATCTTCCTGCGGCTGGAGCCGCTCACCATGCTTCTTCTGTACAAATTCTCCGAGCTGAACAAGCGCCGCATCGCCGCTCTGGAAGATGCCTTTGCGCGATACGGATTCGGAAATCGCCAGCTCATGGACGACGGGTTCAGCAAACGAATGGAGCGGATGGCCGAAGCTTATGCCGAGGTGCTCCTTTGCCACGAGATCGCCGAAGCCCGGGAGGACGTTCCTGAATGGAAAGAGATCCTCAGCCTTGCCGAAGGCCGTGACGTTGAGCTTTATCTGCGGGCCATAAAGGACCTTGTCGCCGACACTTCGGAATACGGCCCGTACAAGAGGATCGTCGAGACCCGGGACCGGGGCGCTCTCAGTCTTACGGTGGCGCTTATGGAAGGATATGGGAAGATACTGTTCCCGGAGATCAGGGAAGCCTATGCTGCATTTTCCGCGCATGAAGAATGGTTAACGGTGGAGCAGGTCAGGGCAGCGGGATACGAGCGGTTCCGGGAGCAACGGGACGGCATCGTCGAGCTGTACAGGAACAGCGGGAAAGAGGATTTTAACGGAAAGGTGAGGGAGCTCTTGAAGTAGGGTATCTATTTAGTACAAAAGCAAGGCGTCTCGCGCAAAGCCGCAAAGCCCGCAAAGAACAGCATGAAAGTCATAAAGGCGATTTACTTCTTTCTTTGCGTCTTTGCGCCTTTGCGCGAAAATTGGTTTTATTTTGCAATGTTAATGATGCGTACAAAAACAAGGTGAATAGTTACTCCGATTCTAAATCTTTACCCCAAAACCTGCACGTCCCCGGAGCGGACCTGCGAAATTTTGGGGCACACGAGAAGCCTATAGGAAACCTGATAAAAAAAGGGCGGGATGATCACCCCGCCCTTTTCGTACCATTTCGCTTCCCCGACCGGGGAGCTTCGCTTACCCTCAACAGTGCACCAGATTCACTTCGTAGCCGCGCCGCGCAAAGGCACGCCACAATTCCTTCTTTTCCTCCGGCGTCATAAACGCATAGATCGACAGGACCATGTCACGAGAGTATTCCGCTGTGCAGATGTGCCGGAAAAAGCCGTCCTTGGCGATGGCCGGGATCATGGCATCATCAAGAATGGTCCGCAGTTCGCCGGACGTGCAGAGATCCTTCGCAAGGGTTGTGTTCATTCTCCCAAAGAATGTGTAGGAACCATCCTTCCCGACGAGAAACGTTGTGGGGCCGCATCCGACCGACAGGCTGATCATTGCAAGAAGGACAAGGACTGTTTTCTTCATAAAAGCCTCCTTAAGCCGTTTATTGCAGCGGTTGCTTGTTCCGCTGGTTGTCATTGCGATGAGCGCAGGCGTCGAAATTGCCGGCACCGCGTCATTTTACCTCTTTACAAGCGCTTGATCTTTTCCCGGAAGCTCGCGGACTGAAAGTTTTCAGCGCCGAAAATCCGCTCGGTGATGAATCCTTTCCGGTCCAGGATGATGGTGCAGGGAAGGGCGCGGATCATGTATTTCGTGACGAATACATCGCCGGTCGCGTCGACAATCATGGGATACTTTGCCGGAGAGGAAGACAGAAAATTTCTGACTGTCTCGGGATTGCGCTCCGACGCGATGCCCAGGACCACCACGTCCTTGTTTGCTTCAGCAAAGGCGTTCAGCGACGGGAGCTCACGGACGCATTCCGGACACCAGGTGGCCCAGAAGTTCAGGATGACGATCCTGCCTCGATACGAGGAGAGCGTCTGGACCTTGCCGGAGAGATCGGGAGCGGAGAAGTTCGGCGCTTCCTTGGGCGCACTATCGGCATGAACAGCGCCGGCGAAGGCAAGGAGCAGAAAAAGAAGACCAATCAGAAAGAATAGTTTCAATCTCATGCAACTATTTTACAGCTTTGTTTGGGGGAACGCAACAAGAAAAGAGGGGGCGAGGGTTTTGCGGTTTGTATCACCGCTACTTTCTGCCCTGGTGCTGTGTCGCCGATCGGCGTAAGCCGGTTCTTCAGCTCATTGGGCCTCAGGGTAATACGATCCGAGTCCATTTGGGTGTGGGTGCCCTGTCTTTTTTTCATACCCCTGAAAATACTTTCATGCTATACTTCCAGCACTCGTAGTGGACCGCAGGCCATGAAAGGACGTTTCCGCAGCCGCCTATGTCAGAGACACCTATGCGATTCTGCATCCGCAGGGGGATAGATTTTGCGAACAGTCGCAAGCAGCTCGAACAGGTTCGCGGTGTTCCCATAGAACTGGCCTTGCCTTCTTCGCTCGAAAGTCTCTTGCGCGACCAGCACCTGCTTGTCGACGTGGAGCGGCAGATACGGGAGTTCGACATCCCGGTCCGATCAGTGCACGCGCCGCACGGCGAGCTGGGGCATGGTTCATTCCGGAACTGGGCCGGAAGGATCATACAGTTTGCCGAGGCATTGGGTTCCGAGATGCTGGTGTTTCATCCTGAGGAACGCCCTGAAGGACGGAAGGATGAGCAGTCTTCGGCGCTCCTGAACATAAAATATCTGCAGGACCGGACAGAAGTTACGATAGCCGTGGAAACATTATGGGACAAAGACCGGGTCCTGACTCCTGATGAGATCATGGAGCACCGTTTGCCCATGGTTCTCGATACCTCGTATATCCCGAAGAGCGAGGTTACCTGGATCATTGAAAGCTACCGGACGCATCTGGTGAACGTCCACCTTTCGGCAGTGACACCCGGAGGCGAGCGCACTGCCGGCCGACAGTTCCGCCCGATCGATAATGATCCCTTTTGCATGGACCTTCTCGACAGGCTCTCTGAATTGGGTTGGCAAGGCCTTATTACGCTGGAATATCTGCCCTGGCTTGCCGGAAAGGCCCTTGAAGACCGGAAGCTTCTGGAGCAGATATACAGTTAATGCACCGGGTTTTGCTGAACTTGCCATTCCCTGTAGCTTGCTACAGGGTCACCTTATAGGTTCCTCCCCCTTGATGGGGGAGGTTAGGTGGGGGTGATAGGTACGTATGCCGGACATCTCACCCTCCCCCAACCCCTCCCATCAAGGGAGGGGTGACTATAATAATCGATACCCCGCAGCATCCATTATGGTATAAACTTTCCGTGATCAAAATCCTGTTTGCAAAGAAATGTGACATCCTATGATACTGGTTACCAATGACGACGGAGTGCTTTCCCCCGGAATACAGCTCCTCGCCAAGCGGCTGAAAGAGCTCGATACTGTCGTGATCGTCGCGCCGGACCGGGAGCGGAGCGCAGCGGGCCACTCCATGACCCTCCACCGGCCGCTCCTGATCGAAGAGATACGGGATTCTGTGTACAGCGTCAACGGCACCCCGACGGACTGTGTGAACATTGCGGTCAAGGGGCTGCTCAAGGAGATGCCGCGGTTGGTGGTTTCGGGGATCAACAAGGGCCCGAACCTCGGTGATGACGTTACCTATTCCGGCACGGTGGCGGGCGCCATCGAAGCGCGCTTGCTCGGTGTTCCTTCGTTTGCGATCTCGCTGGCGGCGCGGGAGAACT
>Ga0315272_10000365_pt1 | contig 22611 bp, 19 predicted proteins | sample C3_middle_MG_FD_203918 | JGI IMG/M metagenome (GOLD analysis project Ga0315272, IMG submission 203918) | Sediment microbial communities from Yellowstone Lake, YNP, Wyoming, USA - C3_middle | ecosystem: Environmental > Aquatic > Freshwater > Lake > Sediment | place: USA: Wyoming | collected...
ACCAGAAAACCAATGGGAAGAAGTAAAAGAAAAAGCCACCAGAGGTAGTAGGCTATTAAGATGTATAAGAGAGCTATTAAAATCGGAGGCATGCTTAGAGTATAGACATGGATTTCTCGATTGCAAGATGTCATCAAGCCAGCAAGGTCTAATCTTATTGCACTTTCAACTCCACATGGATGTATATCTTTCAACTCTACACGGTGAATTAGAAACCCGTCTTTAGGGAAGGATAGTATAAAATCCTTAGGTCTTTCAACTCCACACGGTGAATTAGAAACTTAATTTTTATGTTTTTCATACCTATTCTTTTTAAGTCCTTTCAACTCCACACGGTGAATTAGAAACACAAATTGTTTTTTGAAGTTTCAATATAAAAAGCGGTTCTTTCAACTCCACACGGTGAATTAGAAACACTGATAATTTGACCCTGAAGGCTACTTATTCGGTAAGTATTAGAGATTCTTTCAACTCCACACGGTGAATTAGAAACTTTATAAGTTTATATGTATATTTATTTACTCAAGTATACTTTCAACTCCACACGGTGAATTAGAAACTTATTTTCCTATAAAATTCATACAAGGAACGCATAGCTTTCAACTCCACACGGTGAATTAGAAACAGGGATATAGGCGTGCAAGGAAGTATGGAGGGTCTTTCTTTCAACTCCACACGGTGAATTAGAAACATCGTAAATTAAATGAAACTCTTTGTTAAATTCTTGTCTTTCAACTCCACACGGTGAATTAGAAACAAATTTTTTGTTACAAAATCAATAACGCTTTGAAAATCCTTTCAACTCCACACGGTGAATTAGAAACGATGAGAAGGAAAAGTTTTTGTTGTTTTTTAAATACCTTTCAACTCCACACGGTGAATTAGAAACCCTTACAAGAACAAAATAATTTATTGGAACATAGACGGCTTTCAACTCCACACGGTGAATTAGAAACACTGATAATTTGACCCTGAAGGCTACTTATTCGGTAAGTATTAGAGATTCTTTCAACTCCACACGGTGAATTAGAAACGTAATTATTTCAAAACCTCTATGATATGCCAAACTTAACTTTCAACTCCACACGGTGAATTAGAAACTATTCTAATTTATAGAATATATGAGAAATGATTTTTCTTTCAACTCCACACGGTGAATTAGAAACGATGATTTGAAAAATTTGAAAAATTAAAGAATTGATTCTTTCAACTCCACACGGTGAATTAGAAACATTAATAAGTAAAAAAATCAAAAGGAGGTGACAAGACTTTCAACTCCACACGGTGAATTAGAAACTTATTCTAAAAAACAGGAATATATGAGAAATGATTTTTCTTTCAACTCCACACGGTGAATTAGAAACAACTGGGGATTTGACGCTATATATTTCTTATGACAACTTTCAACTCCACACGGTGAATTAGAAACCCATCCAGTCCAAGCCAATATACTTTTATCAAGAAAAACTTTCAACTCCACACGGTGAATTAGAAACCCAAATGAATCTGAATGAACAAAAATTTCAGAATATTACTTTCAACTCCACACGGTGAATTAGAAACCGTTCAAAAGTTGTATGTGTTAAATCTTAAGTGCTCTTTCAACTCCACACGGTGAATTAGAAACAATTTTCTTTTTAGCTTTCTGGATAATTAACTTTGACTTTCAACTCCACACGGTGAATTAGAAACTCTTTAGCTAAATCTAATTGAAGTTCCAAATTTTGACTTTCAACTCCACACGGTGAATTAGAAACTCTGAAGTGAACTTCCTTAAATTGAACGCAAGATGTGACTTTCAACTCCACACGGTGAATTAGAAACCTTAAGAGAACATAAAACACTTAGAAACGCTATTTACTTTCAACTCCACACGGTGAATTAGAAACTTTTAACTCTTGACTTGTAAAATCACTTTTTTTGATCTTTCAACTCCACACGGTGAATTAGAAACCCATACCAATCCATAACCAATCCAACCCGCCCATACCCTTTCAACTCCACACGGTGAATTAGAAACAATTTTTGGGTCGGCGGACAAATGAAAAAGCCCCAGCTTTCAACTCCACACGGTGAATTAGAAACTTGCTTAGGGGTTCATTTTGGCGGATTGATTTATCACTTTCAACTCCACACGGTGAATTAGAAACTTGTTGTATTCTTTACCTGATAATATGATTATTTGCCCTTTCAACTCCACACGGTGAATTAGAAACGCAACTTATGACCTTTAAAAACTTTATTATTTATTACCTTTCAACTCCACACGGTGAATTAGAAACATCTATTATAATGATAAAAATCTTTCTGCTATTGTTCTTTCAACTCCACACGGTGAATTAGAAACAAATCTATTATAATGATAAAAATCTTTCTGCTATTGTTCTTTCAACTCCACACGGTGAATTAGAAACCTCAAAGTTCAACCCCTTTAAATATAAGTTTTTTCTAACTTTAGTCAAGATAATACTCCCGCGAAAATAAGGTAAATTTCCGAAAAACTTCAGTCATGCAAGGTAAAAAAATTTAACTCCCCTCCTCATGCCTTACTTTTTAAAATTTTCAACATAGGATCATAAAAACATCAATACTTTTTCATGTCTTTACGCCTTTACATTTTGACGATTTTAAGGTATAATTTCTAAAACCATGAAAAAACAAGCTAAAAAGAAGGGTAAAAAGGCAGTTCGAACGACAATAGTTCTCCCTAAGGAAATTCATCAAGCTCTAAGAATTGAAGCTATAAAGAAAGGAATTTCAATGAGCGAATTATTGGTCCAAAAGTTGGAAGAACTTGAAAAGTATAAACAAAAATTCGGGGGAATAGTTTCTGCTGAAGACTTAGAGATCCCTCGCTAATACTCAAGATAACAAAAAGATTAGCTAGTAAAAAATTGGCGATGATAAAAAAATCTAAAAAAGGACCACCGTGTGGAAGGTGCTATATTCACTTGTCAAAGAGCGAACTATTTTTTTATAATATAGCTTTTAGAAAAAGCAACCAATAATAGGGGCTGTTTAAAAAAGTTTTTTGCGTAAGCCCTCGCTCCGTCACCCCGAGAGGAAGCTGAAAGGACTCCTCTTTTTTCTATTGGAAATGCCTTGCTAATGCTCGAAAGAACAAAGTTAGGGGGACTTTTTTAAACAGTCCCAGGGATAAGGCTTTAAATTTAATTAAAAATTTTGGATAAAGAAGCATACGGATATCTTAACTTTTGGTATAAAAAAGTTCATAATCAAAAAATCTCTAAATAACCTCCAAATAGCCAAAGCCTTGTCCTGTTCGAACACCAAGCCCATATTGATAAACAAACTTTAAAATTTCAGGATTATCTGTATGAAGGTTAAACACCCCTAAAAAGCCCCTCACATACCCACCATAATGCTTAACTAACACTTCCTCTATTGATACTGGCTCAAGATACAACTCTGTAAAGGGAATTGGCTTTGTAAGAAAAATAGAGATTCGCCTCTGCAGGTTTTCTACAAGCCACTTATCAAAATCGGAATCCCCCGGGATTGCGTAGCGTTCTCGAGGAGACTTTGAATCGGTTTTTCTCTCTATGACCACAGGAGATAGAGTTTTGAATTTATTCTTCAATGGTGGCTCTTTTTCAACTGCTATCTTTTCAATTCTGAAAAAAGCACCATGCTCAGAATTTGGACTTAAGTCATGAAGATAGCCCTCTTTTTTTAATCTGATAATACCATTATAAAAAACCATAGCAACCTCTTCGTCTCCTGTAGAAAAACGAAAAGTTATTGGGTCAATTACCGTTATAAAATCGTTGCTAAACTTTGCGTTCTTCCCAAAATATACAGCAAAAGTATAAGGTTTTACGCTCGCCTCATTAAACCCTTCCCCAAAAATCCTTTTAAGCAAAGATATGAACCTTCGTCTATAGTCTATGCTTATTATTGCTTCTTTTTTGGGCTCAGTTAGGCAAAGTTTAACTTTAAACCTCATTTTTAAACTCCTCATTAAGTTTCTTTTAAAACATCATATTTATATTACATTATCTACTGGGTCCTTAACATTAGTTAATATTTCTCTATGATAAGAAGTGTAATCTTCAAAAATATATATTATAAGCGAATCCTTTTCTTTGTCAACTATTTTCAGCATATCTCTTTTTAGACGTTCGAGCTTAGAAAGAGTGAGAGAGCCTTCAAACACCGATTTTTGAACATGATGTAAGTATCGTCTTGCCGTTTTTAAGGCTTTTTGTAACCGCTTTTGCCCTGCCTTTTCCGTTGTATCTATATCGTATACTAAGATTACCCTCATTTTCTCAGTTTACTATTTTAAACTAAAATAGTTCAAAGGTTGATAAACCTTTTCTTCGGTTAAATGTTTTATTAATTTGTATAATTCAAGCCTAATCAGTTGGCGATGAGAAACATTTCTTTTTAATTTTGGATAATACACCGTTGAGTTCAATATCTCATCAAAGGCTTTCAAAAATTTTCTTCTTCCCTGTTCGTTTAGATAACAATATTCCGTTTCTTCTAAGAAATCACTTTCATTTATCTTTTTTGCTTTGATAAGTTTAATTATTAGACGATCAGATAGAATTGGCTTAAATACCTCTGCAACATCTAAACATAAAGAGTGCCTTTTTTCAAAAGGTTCATGCAAATAGCTAATAGTAGTGTTTAGAGAAGTATGATAAAGCTCACCAAGGACTTTAGCATAAACTAAAGAGTTACCAAAAGATATAAGCGCATTCAATGGATTAGCAGGAGGTCTTTTTGTCCTTTCTTCAAATTGCCATCCTGTTTTTTCTTTAAGGGCTTTATAGCATAGCTTTTTAAAGGAACCTTCTATGTTCATTATTTCTGGTATGCTTCGTGCATAGTTAAGCCTATCTAAGTGTTCTGTTGGGTCTATGTCATATAGTTTTGCATTGTTTATAATTGCACCATAGACAAAGCTTTTAGCAAGAAAAAGTCTTTTTTCTTGGTTTAGATAATGTTCCGCCTGTTTTATAAGAAGATAGCCAGATAGATTTCGCTCTCTCGGATAAAAGCTTCCTATATAATAACCATAATAGTTAAAGAAATGGGCAACTATGTTATACTGAGAAAGAAGGCTCAAAAATTTTGTATTTGTGCTAACTTCTGCCATCACAAATATCTCAGATACATTTTCTATAGGTATTTTTTTCTTTATTTCTTCATTTTCAAAAAGAATAGTATTTTCTTCTCTCTTTAGCTTTCCGTTTGTCGTTATATAGTAAATCTCAGGCATAACAATACTCAAAATAAGCACATTTTCTACAATATGGTTTGTTTATTACTGAGGGAGGGCTTGGTAAATGAATTACCATTTCTATGTTGTTTAAAGCATTTTCGATTATTTCTTCATCTTTTTTCTCAAAATCAACTCTTTCAATTCGTTTGGCTTTAGGATAATGTATGATTCCGTGGGAAACTTTTATTCCTTTGCTTTTCAAATAGTATATATAATATTTTACTTGTAAAATGTGAGCTTCTTCTAAAGCTCTTGAATGCTTTACCTCGTGAACAATGAGCCCATCTTCTGTGCGAAAAAAGTCTATGTTTACGGGTTCATAAGTAAAGTCATCACGTTTCTCTCGTTGAAAGCTCGTTTCATCCAAAAGTCTTCCCAGTTCAACATATTCCGATTCATTTTCAAAGGCAAGTCCCCAAGTAAAAAGCCAAAGCTTTCTTTGACAAACTATGTAGTAAGCAACTTGAGTGCCTTTATACTTTAGCTCCCTGAGGTCCATTCAGATTATGTTATCTTTCTGTTTTTTATCCGCTTCCGTTTGCTCCGTGTCAGCTTTGGGCTCTAATATAAAGCCCGTGTCTTCGCTATAGTCTCCCTCTATGTAGTAGATGCCAAGTTTGTCGTGAATTTTCTCTCTTTCTAACTTTTTAACAGACCACACAGGTAGACTAAAGCTGTATTCAAGGATGTTGTTAAAAAACCTTATCCTACTTACAAAATCTCCCTTAGCCTCTTCCCATTTTTCGAGTAAAGGCTCTACCTTTTCTTTAAATTGACTGGGAATTACTTGGACCGCGTTTATATCCCTAAAAAGGTCTTGTGCCTCTGATTTACTTCTTATTATAAGATTATTCGCTACCTCCCAAAGGCTCTTTATGTAGCTCTCTGCCTTTCTAAACCTCTCCCAATACTTGGTGCCATACAAAGCCGACTCTGAATAAACCTTTTCCACAAGCTCCCACTTAAAATCCCAATCCCAAAGCCCGTCTTTTAGGTTCTTTAAAGTGCTCTCGTGTAGATGCTTGTCATACACAGGACCTACGCCGGAACAAGCCTTTGTGAATACAAACACATTGGGTTCGTTGGTTGATTTTTTCCCTCTTCTGTTGCACCTTCCCATCCTCTGTATCAAACTGTCTGCGGTAGAAAGCTCTGTGAAAAGATAGTCAGCATCAAGGTCAAGGGATACCTCCGCAAGTTGAGTTGTGATCCACAAACCATTTTCTTGGCTTTCAAAGAATGTCTTTATATCTCTTTCCTTTTCTTTTCTGTGCTGAAGTATGAACCTGCTGTGCAGTAGCTTGGCGTCTTTAAATTTTTTCTTTAACTCTATTGCCTTTCTTACAGTATTCACCACCACAAGCACCTTAGCCTTGTGGGAAAGCTCTACAATTTTCTCTACAAAACTCTCTATGCTATCGTTTATAACCTGAACATGATGGAAAGGTTTGGTCTCTAGGTTAAAGACTCTAAACTCTACTCCCATCCTTTCAAACCTTGTTCTTAAAAACTCAGGGAATGTGGCAGTTATAACCAAAAACTTTCCTTCATTTTGGGCTAAAACCTCCAAACCTTGAACTATAAAAGCTAAGGTTATCGGGTCATAAGACTGAAGTTCATCGATCACAAGCCTTGAGTAAAGGGCAGTTGCATAATACTTTTCAAAGCCCTTATACCTGAAAACGAAGTGCATAAGTTGGTCTGGAGTGGATATGATTATTGGCTTGGCAAAGTTGCAAGAAAGAAAGTAGTTAAGAAAGGCTGTATCTTCTTTATTATTTTGGATATCTTCTTTGTTTTCTTCTCTTTCAAGCACATAGCTCAAAGCACTTGAGTGTAAAAGCCCCGTATAATTTCCCAATAGTTTCTCCGCCCTCATGTAAATGCCATTTGCGGAAACTCTGTAGGGCAACATAAAAAAGCCTTTCTTTTGAAGATAGATAAAGCCCGCTTCAGTCTTGCCTGCACCCGTTGGTGCTATCACTACAAGGCTTTTATTTCTGTTATCCCTAACAAAGGTCTGCATCTCATTGGGGAATTTACTGTTTTGTCTGAAAAACTCATCCACAAAAGTGAGCGTATCATCAGGCGGGACATCCTCTACCTCCTTTGCCCGCTTTGAACTGCTTGCATGGTCTATACGAAGAAGTAGCCCTTTTAAAAGGCGATAGTATGGGATAAGCCCATCCACAGGGATTTTAAACACTCTTGCAACATCATTCCTTAGATAATCCTCCTCCCTCTTTCTTAGCATAAATCTTATAGGGTTTTTCTCAAATTTAAACTCCTCTTTTAACACTATTTCCACACTTTCTACGGACACTTCTTCCATTTCCACAGGATGATGGTGCAAAACTAAAAGCCTAACAATTTTCCGTATAAGTTCATCCTCCACATCCACAAACACAGGAGATAAAAGGTTGTGCCTGACCTCCGGAAGATCCTTCATAGGTTTTATATTTTTGTTTCCAATCATTGCCTGAAATTTAGAGTGTATTTTGCCATAGTCATGATACTCACAGGCAAGTTCTAAGATTTCCCAAAATCTTTCTTTTAGCTCCGCAGGAAGTCCTTTCGGGATAAGCTCTTCTATTTCTTTTCGGTAGTAAGCTTTGAGTTTTTCTAAGTTTTCTAAAAGTTTATCTGTATGCTCTCTTATAGTAGTTCCGTCATCCTTTGCCCAAAGTTCTCTAAGCAGACTCTGTAGTTGCTCCTTCATCTGTAGCTTCCTCTGCTTTGCTTCTCTCTTCAGAGTTTAGCCCTATCAAAAAAGCATAGGCGATCATGCTAAAGTTTTTATCATCTAAAGCCTCCTTGAAGAAATACGGAATTTCTTTTTCCACCTCAAGATATGCTCTTATCAGGTTGTGAATAAAGTATTCTTTGTCTTTCCTTCTTACTGCTTCAAGTAGTCTGTAAGTAAGCGGTTCAAGCTTTTTTTGTGTCCTTTCGTTTTCATTGTAGAGCCTTTTTAAGGCTCTTCCTGCCCAAAAAGCCCAATTGATGTAGTCTTTTTGCTCGTTCATGTTTAACACCTCCTGAAAGTTTATAAAGAAAAGTAAATTTGAACTTAGATATCTCATTTTTCTTCCAGCCCTTATTATTCTGGCATCTATCGTGTTATCCTTTAAATTTTCATAACTCTCTTTCCGGAAAAATCCTGACAGCAAAAGGAACAAAAATTCATAAAGGGACCGCCTTGTGTAGATGTAGAAAAGAAATTCGGAAAAGATATCTTGAAGATTTTTAGGATAATGGTCTATCAATTCACGGATGGCTTTGGCTAAGTTTGGGCTTATATGAAAGGAGTATATCTTTGCGGTAGCATCTCTCACCATTTCTATTTCTACAAAGTAAATGTTTTGTAAAATCCAACTGCTCTTTTGTTTTTCCAAGTCTAAAACATACCTTACCACGCTCCACACTTTACCAAGTTTTTCCTGTTCTATCTCCTCTTTTGTGCTTAGAAACAGGTTCATCCTATAAGTTTCCAAAAGATCATCGGGAATATAGACGAAAAGATACTTTCCTGCGGACCTGTAAAATCCTGCGCTTGCAAAGTAAAGCAGGAATTCACACTCCTTGCATATGGGTATTGGGTCCCATATAAAGTTTCTGACCGTTTCAAGGCTGGCAAACAGCGGAGTAAAAGTAGTAGCATCTACATAGTTTTTGGCTTGTCTTTCATGACAGAAAAAGCATGTTTGGGATGTTCCCACTACTTTGGATAAAAAGTATTCATAACCTTCTATAAAACTACTTTTCACTTGATTTTTGACTTGGTCAATGTTTTCTATGAATACACCTTTAAGCTTGGTTATGTAGCTTAAGGCGGGATTTGTAAAAGGGCTGTTTTTGTAAAAATCTCCCAAACTTCTGAGAATTATCACATTGTAGGGATTAAACTTGCTTTTGTCCTTCTCTTTTTCATAAGAAGCCCTTAAGGTATGCTCTGCATCTTTTAACAGATACTCTGCGTATAAGTCGGGCAATCTTTGCCATAGCTCTTTGGGAAGTGTTAAAGACTTCTCTTTCACAAATTTTCCTATATCTTCCCCTGCATTTTCTAGGACCTTTAAAGCCCCTACACATGCACTTGCCATAAGCCAATTGCCTGCATAAAACCTGACATATTCTTCTTCAGCTCTCCTTGACTCTTCAACTACCGGCTCAGCCAAGAAAACGGGATTGTTATCTTCATCAAGGATTAGTGAACCGTAAATTTCAGTTCCCTTTTGAAAGTAATAGACATCAATCCAAGAGTAGGTTTTTGGCTTTTGGGGATTCCTGTAAAAGTAAGAGAGGCTAAAAAGTATCCCTTCACCAGTGCCTGAAAAACTAATCCTTTCTTTAAACTCCTTTGGTATATAGGCATGATAATTTAGCGTTATGTTGTCTTCTTCAGAGAAAAATTTTTCAAAGCACTTAACTCTTTTTACTTCTTCCACCTTCACCGGATACTCTCCCCCTGACAGAAAGAGAAGTTCCTTTGGTTCCTTTAAACCGCTCTCAATTTCCTTCAAAAGTTCTTCGCTTGCTTTTATGTGGATCAAAAGCTGCAGGTTATACAGAATCGGAACCTGTAGTGGAAGCTTGTCAAGCTTTTTCTTGTCGAAGTTATACTTTTTAAACCACACATAATCTCTGTATATAGTTTCATAATCCCCTTGAACAGAGATTCCGAAATACTCTCCGTTCCATTTTCTTCCCATTGCACGGTAGATGAGCCCTATTATGGTGGAGTAAGGCGGAAGGGAATAGATTTCTATTCCTTTTACAGATAGCGGGTTCTTAAATATGCCTGTTGGAGTGTATAGCTTAACCCTAACACACTCCATAGATTTCCTCCACCTTCTTCTTTAGCTCTTCAAAGACCTCTCCCACACTCTTGCAGTTTAGCTTTTCTCTTAGTTCCTGCTCGTTGGCAAAAAATCCAGAAAGCAATCCGCAAAGGGTGTTATCTCTTTCTTCTTCAGGTATTATTCCCTTGCAGTCAAGAAGTCTGTTGATATCCAAAAGCAGTTTGCCGTTTTCAGTCTCCCTTGCCCCTATGCATCCCATAAAGAACGGATTTTTTACTTTATAAATCCCACCTATAACAAAGATGGGAGAGAGATTTTCATACCTTCCTCTTATTTGCCTTGAAAGGGTTCTTATTATATCCAAAAGGTCCTTCACTCTTTTTGCCTTTTCCTCTGCCGGAATCACTTCCTCAGTTCCATTTTCAGTTTCCCATACTCCTATTCTGTCCAAATCTATGGCTATGGTGTAGTAGTAGTGTGCGGTATGCTGTTCGGATTGAGGTATAGCTTGTTGTCTATCTAATTCCTCTGGCTTTATATGTTTTATGTATCTATTAAAGGCATCTATGTTGTTCATAAAATCCATATCTCCTTGAAATTTGGAAATAGAAAAAGCATAGGTTATCTTTACTGGCGAAGATCTTTTTATACCATCCGCTCGTTCATTAAGTGGAACATCAAATAAGTCTTTAGTAAAAAGTCCTCCAAACAAGTCAAACTCTTGGTATTCCCGTATTAATTTTCTTGCAAATTCATCGACATCCAAAACGTCTTGCATTTCGGTTTCTGTGAATTCTTTTGATTTCTTTTTCTTACCTTTTGTCTCCTTAGGCATCTGGACGATTGAACCTTCAATAAGCTCCTTCACCTTCTCATCCAACAGCCTCCACCCCTTTTCTTCTTTCCCCTTTCTTCTTATGTCATACTTAAGTGCCTTATCAGAGACATAGGTGATCTGTGAATTGTCTCCCAATGAGAGCTTTTTAAGGATGGAGACATTTCCAATGTTTTCTCCATAGTTGAGACTCGTTGCTTTTTGCGTGATGATAGTAAGAGTTAATACCATCTTACCCCTCCTTGTGTTGATGTTTTTTATATCTTTTTTCTTTTCTCCTCATTTATTTATAATTAGAAAAAATTTTAAATTCTGACATCCATTAAGCCTAATCGCCTCAGGTTAAGCTTCAATCTCCCCCAGCTTTCTTCAAAACTTGATAGCTTTAGGGGCATCAGTCATCCCTTGAGGAAAATGAGGAATTCCAGTCGTCCCAGCTTGAACTTGATGAAGACCAATCATCAAAACTTGATGAAGTGGTTGTTGAAGAATCATCATGACAGGAATCATAGTATATGTTTCCGGGGATGTGACAATAGGCTAGGTCGGTTAAGATGTCGTCATGCCTTGTGGAAAAATCATTATCCCAAGTTGAGGAACTAAAAATATAGTCATCATCCCAAGTGCTTCTGTAGAATGAATCATCGGAGGTATAGTGTTCTGAGAAGAGAAAATGATCGTCTAAATCGTCATGCTTCGGTCTGAGGGCAGGTTGCGAAGAACTTGGGATTATAGAGGTATTATTCCTTCCTAAGATCAGCATTATTATAATTACGAAAAGAACAAAAAGAAAAAACTCCATTGTTTACCTCCTAACCTTTATTTTTTATTGCTATCCTTAAAATTTTTAAGCCCTATTCTACGCAATTTCTGGAATTATTGCAGAACAAAATTAAGCTTTCACTTTCTTTCTATTATATTATTAAATTCGAAAAAATGGGCAAGTCTGACATGTGTTAAACATCTTTTTATTTCAAATTTTGCTCTATAAATTTGTCAGAATTCCCAGAAAATTGCTATTGACTATTTAATAGAGGTACTTAAACTCTCTAAAAGAAGGAGTCTTGATGTTAAGGGACTATTCAAGCTCTAAAAGAAGTTTGATTTTCAATCACTATCAACACTTCAGAGAAACCGTGCAAAATCTTTTAAATGCTCTTTATTTAAATAAAGCTTTAAGAAAAGATAAGGAGATTTTAAGATGAGGACCTTTGAGGCAACCTGCAAAATCGTTACTCCTCTTTTTATGGGGGGAGCATCTCAACAGGCAGAATTGAGAACTCAGAGCATTAACGGAGTGCTAAGATGGTGGTTTAGAGTTGCAGGTGGTTCATTGGAAGATGAAAAAAGAATTTTTGGATGGGCAGGTGAAACTTCAAATCAGGGAATAGTGAGAATTTTTGTAAAGAATTTTGATTCGCTTCAAAAAAACAAATTTTCAAAGGAGTTTGACGATAAAGGAAGGGTTAGACAAGATAGAGGGATAAATTATCTGGGATTTTCGCTTGATCAAAGATTTAACATAAATCAAACAAACAGAATTCAGCGAGAATATCTTAAAGAAAATCAAACATTTGACCTCAAAATCTCTTTCCATCCTAAAGCTACGGATGATGATGTTAAAAAGTTCTTTTGTGCTTTATGGCTTGCTTTTAATTTAGGAAATTTCGGAAGCAGGGCAAGGAGAGGTTTCGGGTCGATAAAGATTGAAGAGATTAAAGAAAAGGGAAGTCCTATAACTAATAACTGTTATGGTTTGAATTTTGTTCCAAATGGTGACTTAGAAAATTGGATAACCGATAATTTAAAGAAAATTATTAAAGATTTTATAAAACCCAATGAAAGACAGGATATCCCATATCTTTTTAAAAATTTTGAAATTTATCAAATTCAAAAAGATAACGTCCAAAAAAATAACTTTAACGCTTTGAAAATGTGGATAGAAGAAGTTCAAAATGGAAGACAAGGTAACTATCTTAAAAATTCCTGGAGTGGGAATAGTATAAACAATTGGTTTGAGTTGCTTGACTTTATGGGATTCTTACTAATGGCATATAGAAGTTATAGAAATCCCGACTATAATGTTGCAAAAAATATATTGCTAGGTGGACAAGTAAATGATCCGACTTTTGAAAGAGCTATTTTTGGTCTTCCTCTGAATTTTTACTTTTCAAGTATAAATAAAGGAAATATGGTTCATCTTAAGTTAGGAAATGAAACTTTAAGAAGAGCTTCTCCTCTTATGATAAAAATTATTCAAACCGGAACCAAACAAGATGAAATAAGTTATGAAGGGCTTTTTATTATTATGAAATCTACATTCATGCCAGCTAATGCGAGACTTATGTTTTCAAATAAAATAGTGAATCTTCCAAATAATATTTGGCAGACTTTAGATGATTTTATAAGTTCACTTGAAAACAAAAAATTAATAAGGAGGATTTATAAGTGTTAAGATTTACTTTAACACCTTTTGATGTTTTGTTCTTTGGCTCAGGGAGACCATTTCAGATGGGAGATGTTGTGGCTTCAGCCTTCCCACCACATCCAAACACTTTTGCCAGCGCTATATGTGCAAAAATCAATCAGATAAAAAATATTAAAATTTCGAACATTTTAAAAGCAGTCTATGGACCATTCATTAAAAAGGGTGATAAATTATATTTCCCAAAACCACAGAATGTGTATACGGAGAGAAAGAAAAAAGATGTCGATAAAGTTTTTATTGTGCGTCCTCTTGATATAAATTTAAGTCTTTTTAAACCAGAAAATACTAACAAACCTTCTAAGATACAAACATTTTTTGTCTTTAAGGGAATAGAAGAGGTTGAACCTTTCAATGCTTTTATTTCTAGTAATGGGCTTAAAAAATGGTTAAACAATCAAGAAATTGAGAAAGAAGATGTTTTAGAATATAAAGATATTTTTATGAGCGAACCAAGACTTGGAATTAAGATAGATGATTCTCTTCGTTCAGTTGGAGGCAAGGAAGACGCCCTCTATAGGATTGATTTTTTGAGATTAAAGGATGATGTAAGCTTTGTTTTTTGGGTAGAGTTTGACCTTTCAAATTCAGAGTTGAAAAAAGCCGGTTTAGTTGATGAGGACAAGATTTTGGAATTTTTTAATGATGAACCAAGAGTTTTAAAACTTGGTGGAGAGATGAAGAATGTAAGATATGAAGTTGAGAAAAATGATTTTACAAAATGGATTAGGGATGAATTAAAAATTAAAGATGTTGAACTAAAAAGAGAAGATAAAATTGAAGTTTTATTTTTAACTTATGGTGTGTTTGATTTAACAGATGATAAACTACCTAAAATAAAGGACTTTGAGATATATTCTGCTTGCTTTGGAGGTTATGAAATTATTGGAATAAATTCTATAAATTTAGGAAGGAAAACAAAGAGAGCATTTCCACCAGGAACTATTATGTTGCTAAGAAATGAAAGTGATGAAAAAAGGATGATCGATAATCCAACCTTTTTGGTTAAGAAAAACGGATTATATGAAATGGGCGACCCAATGGGAACCCAAGAATTTATAGGAACAAACTTAGTTTTAATAAAATATGGAGGTTAAACATGTATAAGAAAGCGGCGCTTTTAACCTTTTATGCAGAAACACCAATTCATATGGGATCTGGTCAAAGTGTATCTTATGTTGATCTACCAATTCAGAGGGAAAGGCATACATCCTTTCCAGTTCTATGGGCAAGCGGTATAAAAGGAGTTATAAGGAATTTAGCTTTAAGAAAGTGGACTGATAAAGATAAAGTAAATACAATTTTTGGTCCTGATCCAGAAGATGCTTCTGATTTTGCAAGTTGTATAAGCATAACCGATGCAAAAATTTTGCTTTATCCTGTTAGGTCAGTATAGGGAGTTTTTGCTTGGATTACTTGTCCTTTTGTTTTAAAAAGATTTAAAGAAGATTTGAGGGCTGTTGATGAGAACTTAGCTAATCAGATTCCTGATCTTAGCGTAGACGATGAGAAAATTCTAATTTCTCAAAATTCAGTGTTGAAAATAAATACTAATATCATTGCCCTTGAAGAGTTTGTTTTTGAAGCAGAAGTTAAAAACGAAATCAAAAATTTGGCTAAAACATTAGAAAAATGTATTCCTCAAAATGATTTAACTAAAAATGAAAATCTTGAAAATCATCTTGCTATTGTTTCAGATAATGTATTTAAAGATTTTGTAAATTATGCTGTTGAAATAAGAACAAGGATAAGGATAGATCAAGTAAAAGGAACTGTTAAAGAAGGTGCTTTGTTTAGTGAAGAGTTAGTTCCTTCTGAAAGTGTCTTTTATTCACTGGTTTTTATAACAGACCCTTATTTTGGAATTGAAATGGACTTGTATAATGAGCTTAAATCTATGAAAGAAAAAAATGAAAAGCCTGATTGGGGTGCCGTGATAAATAGGTTAAAAGGAAATGAAGGCACAAAAAAGAAAATTTTAGAAAGACTTCAAAATGCTTGGGAGAATGGCTACTTTGTAGGGGAAGAAATTAAAAACTCCTTAAATTTTTTAAATAATTTTCTCCTTCAACTTGGTGGGGATGAAACAATCGGAAAAGGTTATGTAAGAGTTAATATTTATCCAGAGGAGGTTAGCAATGAGAAAGACAATTGAACAGGAAAGAGCTTTTTATTGTTTAAAATGTGTTGAAAGATTGAGATTAGCAAAGAATGGAAAATGGTTTGAATTAAAAGATTTTAAAGAATATAAATTAAAACCTGATAATATAGAAACCCTATGGGAAGATGAGTGGAGAAAAAAAATGGAACTTTTTGATGGAGTCAAGAAAGAGTTTTTAAATAGTCTTGAAAAAGAAATAATAAATCTTGTTTCTGAGAAATTGAAAAGGGAGAATCCAGAGAGAAAAATAGAAGAGGACGAAATTAGAAGCTATATAAAAAGTGGGGAATCTAATTTAAGTGAAGATATAAAGAAAAAAATTAACGAATTTTACATTATATTTGAGCCAAAATACCCTGATTATCTTTCTGAGTATTCCTCACATGCTAAAAGGTTACCACAAATGATTATTTCTAATGGTTTAATTCCTGCACTTGCCTTTTATAAATCAAAAGGAAAAGATAGGGGTCAAATCTATACTGATATTTGCGAAATTTTAGAAGTTACAGGTTTTAAACCTTATTTAGATTGGAAAAATAATAAAGAAGGTAGTCTTCTGTTTGAATTTTTATTAGAAGCTGATTCCTCAACCCTTCGGCTTGCAACGATTGAAGTTCTTGCAATTGCTAATTGGCTAAAAAGAATAGTTGAGGCTGAAATAAAGGAGGATTAAAGAATGAATAAAGGTAAAAAAGATAATCAAGAAAAAAATAACGAGCCAAAGTTTAAGGTAATGGGTAAGGTTTGGTTTGGGAATAAAGGGTTTTATTCTGGTGATGTAGTTGAAGAACACAATAGAGAAGATGAAGATGAAGCTAAAAAGAAATTTTTTGATCGGGCCTGGGAAAAAGCAGAAATGAATATTATGGATTCACCTTCATTACTTTTTCAAAAATATATACCTTTTATCGATGAAGCAAAAATAGAGAAAAAAAAGAGAGATGGAAGGACAGAAACAAAAGATTGGCTCAATTTTAAAGATGAACCAATAAGTGGAGATAGTAAAAAATTATTTTTGGATAAGATAGTGAGATATGAAGTTCTTTTTGGGAAAGTTAGAAAATTTTCGGAATTCTTTAAAATAAGAGTTGATAAACAAAAGGAAAATCTTAAAAATCAGAACTTTGAAATTATTTTAGATGATTACAAGCTCAAAACAGCTTCTCGGCTTGTTGTAGGTCTTGGGGCAGGTCATGTTCTGGAAACTTCATTAACTTTACATCATATTTTCGGAATTCCATACATCCCGGGAAGTGCTCTAAAAGGTGTAGTAAGAATGGTTAGCTTTTGGAAAATTGCTGAAAAATTAGATAAAAAGTCAGACGAGCAGATAAAAGACCTTCAAAAACAACTCTATGAGGGAAAGCTTTCAGACTCTGATGAGAACGAGATTTTAAAACATAAACTCTTATTTGGAACTCAAAACTTTAAGGGACTTTTAGTTTTTCTTGATGCCTATCCAGAGATTCAAAAGAATCAACAAATTTTTGAGCTTGACGTTATGACACCACATTATCAAGGTTATTATACCAAAAATCAAATTCCAGGTGATTGGGAAAATCCAAATCCAATTGTTTTTTTAACTGTTAAAAAGGGGATTACTTTTTGTTTCAATGTGTTGTTTGATAAATTTAAAGCAGAAAAGATATTAACTTTAAAGGATGATGAATTTCCCGAGAATATAAAGGAAACTATTAAACAATGGCTTAATAACTTTTCTGAATTATCTCAAGATGTCAAAAAATGGGTTGAAGATGCTTTAACAAAATTTGGAGTTGGAGCTAAAACGAGGTTAGGCTATGGAATATTCGAATAACGATTTTATCAGTTTTGAAGTTAAAGATATAAGGGAAGGGATAACATTAATTCATTTTGAGTTAAAAAGACAACTTGAACCACAAGATTTAAAAAATATTCGTCCGCCGGACCCGGTAAAAAATATATTCTCTAAAAACATTGTAGTGCTTTCGGGGAGAGCTCCAATATGGTTGTATGGATTTTTAGTTCACTTTTATCATCCAGTAAAAGCAATTGCAATTTTTGACCCAAGATTAGAAGCAGGGGTTATCGTGGAATCGCATACAAAAGAAATTGAAGTAGGAGATTTGATAAAAATAAAAGAGGGATAATTAATGAAGGTTGTAATAGCTCCTTGGGGAAATCCTCGTAATTGGAAAGAAGTTGAATATGTTTACAACGGGCAAACTGAAAAATTAAAAGACCCATTAGTTTTGATAAAAAGAATTGAAAATCCAAATAAAGTAATTATTGTGAGTGTTGATACATTAGCGGATGATTATGTTTATGCTTTTAAAAATCCTTCTTATGATGATATAAAAAGCTGTGCTGAAAATTTAATCCTTAATTTCTGTCAAAAAGAATTAAAGAATTTTATTCCAGAAAAAATTATAGTTTCTTATGGATTTGGAGAATTTAACCATACAAAATTTATAGGTAATGCTGTCGATTTTTATTATCATACATTTAAAGAACTTGCTTTCTATTTTGCTAATTTGTTACCACAGATAAATGAAAAAATTGAAGTTATTTTTGATGCAACTCATGGAATAAATTATACCACCATTTTGACCTATAGAGCATTAAGAGAAATTCTTGAAATTTTGGCATATGTTTATGATGTGAATTTAAAAGTTTTAAATTCAGACCCATATATTGGAAGAGAAGCAAAAGTTGATAGATTAAATATAAATACTATTGAAGAAAGTAAAATTTTGCCAAGGATTTCAGTATATAAAAGTAATAAAAGACCTGTTGAACCTTGCTTTCACCTTGAAAATGAAAGAAAAGAAGAAATTGGAAAAAATATTGGAAATTTTATTTCTGAAATATCTTTTAATATAAACTAAATCTTGATTTTTCTTGGTTCATTTTTATATGCTCTTCCTGTTTTTGTATTAAGTTATATAATTAATGCCTCAGAACTAAAAGAACAGATAGAAAAAATATCAGAGGAATTTGAAAAAAATATTGAATTAAATAATTCAGATAAACTGGTAATTTCAAGAAACTGGGAGTTTAGAGAAAATTTTGCAAATCTTATAAAGGCATATTTAGTTAGCTCAATTTTAGAGAAATTTGGCTTTAACGGATTAGATGACATTCCTTTATCAAAAATTAAAGAGTTAAAACAAAAATTCTATAAAAAATTTCCAGTAGAAAGTAATAGAATTGATGTAGAAATAGGGGATAGAGGAATAGAAGGTGTAAAAGAATATCTAACAAATGAGTTTAGACCTTATTTTGAGATAGTTAGAGAAAAAGAAAAAGAAAAAGAAGATAGAGGTTTAGATAAGAGAGTTTTCTTTGCTCATGCAGGATTTCCATATAATGTAATAGAGCTTAAAAGAGAAAATAATGAAATATATATAAGAATTTATAATAAGAATAGAGAAGATGCTGAAAATTATATAATAAACAGTTTAACACAATTTGAAAGGAGTTAAAGGTATGGATTGGAAACTTAAATTAAAAGCAATTCTTCACGACCCGCCATATAAATTACTTGCCTTTGGAGGACCAAAAGAAGAAATTGAAAAAATAAATCTTCAAAAAGCTCCTCATATAGGATACAACTCAAAACCAAAAGAGGATCCTGCGCATCATTATCTTCATGAAATTTGGGCGGAAGAACTTTTAAATTATTTTCTTGCTTCTGAATGTATAAAAGATGATAATATTAAACTGGCTGACCAGCTTGCTTCGGCTCAAAGCAGGATAATTGTTAAACCCCAATTTGAAAATGAACAAAAAGAAAATGATTTTAAAAATTCTTCTTCAGTAAATTATAATGAATGCGAATTTATAGATATTTTTTCTGAAAATAAAGAACCAATCCAAACTCCTGATATAAAGAAAGTTCAAAATTTGTTTCATGAATTAATTAAAGAATTAGAAGAATTAAGTTTTCCAGATGAAAACGAGAGAGCGAAATTCATTTTCCTATTTTTATGGCGATTTTTCCCTGAAATATTTCCAGAAATAAATAAACATCCTGCTGATTCAAGGGCTCCCAATCATTCTATCTATGACCATTTGGTTCAAACCTCGGCGATTGTTTCTGCTTTACGTAGACCTGCTTTTTTGCTTTTTACTATCGCACCTGTTCAAAGTTTCATTTCTAAAGCAAGGAAAACATCCGACCTATGGGCAGGTAGCTACATGCTTTCTTATTTAACTTGGGAAAGTATGAACCCCTTAGTCGAAAACTTTGGTCCAGATATTGTTGTATTTCCTAATCTCTTCGGTCAACCTCTCGTGGACATGTGGCTATACTTTAAATTTTCTATTAAACAGCCTAAATTTATGGAGTGGCTCAAGAAATGGAAAGATATAAGTAAAGATTTAGAAAAAAGACTAACTATCGCTAATTTTCCGAATAGGTTCTTAGCTATTATTCCTTATAACAATACTTTAGCAATAGAATGTGAAGAAGCCTTTAAAGCGAAATTAAAAGATTTAGCTGAAAAAGTATATGAAAAGATTAAAAGCTATACTGAAAATTTAGATCCAAACTTAAAAAACAATATAGAAAAGCATCTTCTTTCATATTTTCAGGTTTACTGGGTTATAATGCCATGGAGCACTGATACAATTCCTAATCCACCTTTAAGGACATCTGAAAAAGAGTATGAAGCTGCCTGTGAGAGATATAAGGAAAAATATGTTCTACCTGTGCTTAAAGATTATGAAGCATTATTTGAAAAAAACGATTTACATAACACGATTAAAGAAATCATTGATCATCCTTATTATAAGCCAGCTAATGTGGGAAGTGCTTATTCATTACTTTTAGAACTTCTTGAAAAACTTCTTGGGGCAAGAAAAAGTGTGAGAGATTTTGATCAAGTTGAACAACGAGGTGAAAAATGTCATCTTTGTGGTGAGTTTGAGGTTTTGGATATTGATTGGGAAAAATTGAGCCCGAAGTATGTAAAACAAGGCGAAAGAGTTTGTGGTGTTTGTCTTACAAAAAGATTTTTCCCTGAAATTATAAAGGACGAATTTGGTTTATCTGAAGATGCTGTAAAATTCCCATCAACTTCTGAAATGGCAAGCATCGGAGAAAAAAGAAGATTAAATGATGAAATAAAAGAAATTTTTAAGCAAGAATTTGATAAGTTTAGAGAAATTATTAAGAAAAAAAATAATAATAAAGAACTTCCTTCCTCTATTTCTGTTCCAAAATTTAAAAGCGGTCCTCTTTGTGAAATTGATGGCGAATTTCTTATGAAAGAAAATTATACAGAAGACCATTTTTTAAGAAATTACGGACTTAGAGTTAGTAAAGAAGACTTTCAAAACGTTTTAAATATTTTAAAACTAAATCAAATTAATCCTTCAAGATACTATGCAATTTTGCAGATGGATGGAGACCACATAGGAAAATGGTTGAGAGGGGAATTTAATCCAAAGATAAAGGATACAATCCATAATAAAGTAGTTGAAGTCTTAATTAGTTATTCTGAAGGAGAGAATAGAAGGAATATTGAAAAAATATTATGTGCAAAGCATCCAACTTCGCCTTCTATTCATCAAATATTTTCTCGACGGTTATCTAATTTTGCTATAAATGAGGTCAGAAAAATTGTAGAAGATGAACATTATGGAAAGCTTGTTTATGCAGGAGGAGATGATGTATTAGCTCTTCTTCCTATCGAAGAAGTTTTAAAATGCGCTTATAATTTGCAGAAGAAATATAAGGAAATTTTAAGTCCTAAAGCGACAATGAGCGCAGGAATTTTAATCGTTCATCATAAATATCCACTTTATTTAGCCTTGAAAAAAGTTCAAGAAGCAGAAAAGAAAATGAAAAATATATACAATAGAAATGGCTTTTGTCTTGTTTTTATGTCTAACAGTGGAGAAGAGAGGGAATGTGGGGGAAATTGGGAACTTGTAGGGTTTTTTGAAGATTTAATATGCTACTTTAAAACAGATAAAATATCAACAACCTTTCCATATCAATATCTCCAAGTAGTCGAGTCTTTGTATGAAACAGAGAAAAATAAAAACCTTGAAAACATTAAAGAGATTTTAAGAAAAGAATTAGAAAGGATTTTCTTAAGGAAAAAAGGGGAAAAAAGTGAATTAAAAGAAATATTAGAAAAATCAATTTTGCCATGGTTTGAAAAAATTGAAGATGTGTATAACTTTGCTAACATACTTATAATAGCAAAAAAGATAGCTGACGAAGTGAGAATTTAAAATTGGAACGGTAGTTACTCTTCGCAATCCTTTTTGACCCCATCTGTTTAGCCGAGCAAACCCCTCTTTTGTCCTGCCGAGCAACTTCTCTTTTGTCTTGCCTCGCGTTAGCGAGGCGTCCCTCACTTCGTTCGGGACGGCGTCCTATAAGAATGGCAGGAGGTCCTTCGGGTGCTTTCGCAACTTCAGGATGACCTGAGTGGCTTCCGCCCCTCAGCAATCCCTTTTTAAGTAGTGCAGGTTTCGACTTTAAAATCTGACAATTCTTAAAACCTGCCCTGCCCTACTACTCTATTCAGTTGTCAAAGAGCAACAGGGTTAAAAACTCATATAGCTTAAAAAAATTTAAAAAAATTATTATACACGATTTGTAAAAAAGTCAAGGGGTGAGGCTTAAAGGGGAGATGTCTCGCTATCGCTCGGCAGGACATGGGGACAGGAATACCTCCCTAACGATCGACAGGATAAGATGGAGCAAGAATGCCTTGCTACGCTAGGCAGGACAAAACAAAGCAGGATGCGAAATCAATATTAAAGGTGAGTAGACTTTTGCTTCTATAAAACGCCTGGGGAGACCCCTCACTGCGTTCGGGGTGACATGGAGAGGACGCTCGCCCCACGTTAGTATTTTTTTATTTTATTAACCTTGTGAAACTTAGTGACCAATCGCTTAATTTTAATAAAACTTTAATAAAACATTAAAAAAATACTACAGTTCTTTTAAAATAAAAGAAGATAAAGGATGGCGACCTGCTCGTTTAGAACGGTCGTCTGGATAGCCAAGGGAGATGACGGCGCAAAGCTCGTAGGCTTTTGGGTCTAAACCAAGGGTCTCTTTCACCTCATCCT
>Ga0315272_10000366_pt1 | contig 22573 bp, 19 predicted proteins | sample C3_middle_MG_FD_203918 | JGI IMG/M metagenome (GOLD analysis project Ga0315272, IMG submission 203918) | Sediment microbial communities from Yellowstone Lake, YNP, Wyoming, USA - C3_middle | ecosystem: Environmental > Aquatic > Freshwater > Lake > Sediment | place: USA: Wyoming | collected...
CAGGTTTATCATCGCATCAACATTCTTTGGAGCAAATACCAGCGTCTTTTCGAAATCTGCTTTTGCCTCAGCGAATTTCGACAATTTTAAATATGCTTCTCCCCTGGTATAATAGTAATCAGGATTCGAAGGCTCGAGATTTATTGCACTTGTAAACTGAACAACAGCGTCTTCATATTTCAGATTATCAACAAACTCGAGACCAGCCTTGTAAGATTTTCTGGCGCTCTGTCCAAAAACAGTTATAGCCATCAGTGAGATGGCCGCCATAAGAAATACGCGCTTCTTCATAATATCGGGGTTAGGTTAATTTTTCTAACTATAATTCAAAAGTAGAAATATTTCTTCTAATTATCAATGGATATGTGTTCTACCCCTTGTCTTTCAAATATATCTCGAGTGTACTTCCGCTAAAACTTTTTCGGAAAAAGAGTGATCCTGGTATTGAAGGTGCCTTCACCCCGTTTTTGAAATGTTCATTTCCTGTGAAGACCCTTGCCTCATCCCATATTCCTGTCGCAATGAAATGATTGAGCACTTCAGCCCCTCCTTCTATGAATAATGACTGTATCCCTATAGAATAGAGATAATCAGCTATCTGTGAAGAAGAAGACTCATCACCCTTTAGCAGCACTATTGAAGAGTCAGGAATTTCGGCGTGCTCATTATGGGTAAATACAATAACATTCCCGGGCTTGTCATTCAGAGTGAGTCTGGTACTGAAGGATCCGGAACTGCTTAATATCATTTTTAAGGGATCATGACCTGCCCATTCCCTTACATTTAATCCGGGATTATCTGCCCGTATGGTACCGGCACCCGCCAGGATTGCCTGTTCAGATGCTCTCCACTTATGCACGAGCACTCTTTCTGGTTTTCCTGTGATCCAGGTAGGCTCTTTTTTATGGTCTGCCGATCTGATTATATCAAGAAATCCATCGGCGCTCTGTGCCCATTTAAGAGTTATATAAGGCCTTTTCTTTTCATTAAAAGTAAAAAACCTCCTGTTCAGCCTTCTGCATTCTGATTCCAGAATCCCTGCTCTGACGTCACATCCTGCCTCAATAAGTTTTTGTATTCCCCTGCCCGACACCTTTTCACTGGTATCCGCAGTACCAATCACCACCTTCGGAATTTTATGAGATATTATCAGATCAGCACATGGAGGGGTTTTCCCAAAATGTGAACAGGGTTCAAGATTTACATAGAGAGTCGACATTTTCAGCAGCGATTTGTCTGCTACTGAGCTGATCGCATTTACCTCTGCATGTGGTTCTCCCGACCTGAGGTGATACCCTTCTCCGATTATCTTTCTGTCATACACAATCACAGATCCGACCATCGGATTTGGATAGGTCATGCCTTCGGCTTTTGAAGCCAGCTCCAGGCACCTGTGCATGAATTTGATATTATCAGCTTCCGTCATTTCAGCGAAAATACTACATTTGACTTATGGCCGTTAAGATACAAACAATAAAAGATATCAGATTTTATATTGCCAGGGAACTTGGCGTTCTTTATAATGAACAGGAAGTAAGAATCATTGCTGATATCCTGATTAAAGCTGTCCTGAATATTACAAAACCACACCAGCTCTATGACAACGGATTCCCTATTCCGGAAAAGGATGCCCTGAAGTTAACTGAGTACACTGAGAGGCTTAAAAAAGGGGAACCGGTTCAGTATGTCATTGGTGAAACTACATTCTACAACTGCACAATAAAGGTGAACAGGTCAACCCTGATCCCACGTCCTGAGACTGAGGAGCTTGTGGATCTGATAATAAAGGAAAATCAGGGATACAAGGGGAATATAATTGACTTCGGTACTGGTTCAGGATGCATTGCTGTCGCACTGTCTGTTAATCTTCCGTATGCAAAAATAACAGGGGTGGATATTTCCGAAGAAGCTCTAAAAATTGCCAAAATAAATTCAGGTTTGAATAATGCAAGTGTTACATTTATGAAGGGTGATATTCTTGATCATAATATAAGTGGATTGCCGGAGGCAGGTATTATTGTGAGTAACCCACCATATATCCGTGAATCGGAGAAGCTTCGGATGGCAGAAAATGTGCTGGATTTTGAACCGCATCAGGCTTTATTTGTTACAGATTCTGATCCTCTTATCTATTATAATGCCATACTAGGAATTACACACAAAATTTTGCTTCCCGGCGGAAGAATATATTTCGAGATAAATGAAGCAATGGGCATGCCTTTGACCCGGCTTCTGAGAGAAAATAATTACTCTGAAATTGTGATAGTTTCAGATCTGAATGACAAAGAGAGAATGATTAAATGCAGAAAAAATGGCTGAAAGCGAATTATTCAGGGTTTCCCTTAACAAATCGATGGCACAGTGCTCACATAAAGAACTCTGCAGGGAAGATATACATAAGAAATTAGCTCTGTGGGGAGTTACGGATGATGATATTGAGAAGATTATTGAAATTCTGGTAAAGGAAAAATTTATAGATGAAACACGTTATGCCTCAGCCTTTGTAAGAGATAAATTTAAATACAATAAATGGGGAAAGGTCAAAATCGCTTACCATCTGAAAAGCAAGAGAATCCCTTCAGAGATTATCGGCCAGGCTCTCGGTTCAATTGATCATGCTCAATATATCAGATTCCTGCAGGGAATGCTTGAAGTGCATAAAAGGTCGGTAAAAGCCAAAAGCCAGATGGATCTTAAAGCTAAGCTTCTCAGGTACGCATTATCCAAAGGATTTGAGAGCAGTCTGGTATATGATGTGATTAATGAGATGTCCTAAAATATTCCTGAAATAATGCTCACCATAAAAGGCCAGAAAGCCACAAAGAAAATTATTCCCGATCCGATACAGTCAACGAGAATCAATTGTCTGCGTGTATCGGGATATTTCAAGTAGAATACTGAAAATACTGTTCTGAGAAACAGCTGAGAGGCAAAGAAAAGAAATACACGCATTGCATATATATTCCAAGTGTATGCTTCAGCTATCCTTCCCCTGACTATCAAAGAAAAACCGTGCGATAATCCGCATGAAACGCAGGGTTGTCCGGTAAGCTTCTGGTGTATACAGACCACAGGATAGCTGTCCTTATCAGGAGAAAAAATGCCGGAGTATGCAAAAATCAGCAGAATTACCCCGGCAAATACTATATTGATAATGAGGTAGGGCTCATTCAGGAACCTTACCTTCCTGTTATTCATAACATCATTTTTTTCTGGGAACATTCCCGGTCTTCTTTTGTAATGTGTCAGCTTTTTTGTTCAGGGTGTCGGCTTTTGCCTTATCTCCACCTTCCAGCTCTTCAAGTGTCTTTTCCTGATCCTTCTTATTGGGATTGGTGTTTATTTCAACTTTATCTCCGTTGCTTTCTATTTTTATCGATACGTTATTATCCTGAATCTCCCTGGTTACATTATCCTGAACGTCATTTATTATATTCTGGATGTTATTGGGCCATTTGTCGGCTTTCTGAGCAATTTTACCTGCGACAAAGATCTGCGAGAGTGAAATCATTGATGCTATTATCGCAATTATCAGTCCTGCAAGCGCCACACCACGGGGGGAATTGTTCCTGTTTGCCTGAGACAGACCTACTGTCGCAAGAATTATAGCAATGATCCCGGGTATAATTGCAACCAGACCAACACAGGGTATAACAGCAAGCACAAATGTAATTACAGCTGTAACCAGTGCGGCAATCCCCAGATTTTGTCCCGAATTATTTCTTACCTCTTCCATGATATTAATTATTTATTATTATTCATTCCTGTCAGGATGTTAACCATATCCTGTTCTAAAGACGTCACAGGATTCTCAATGATGCGTCCGGCCTCAATATTATTTTTATACAGGATAAATGTAGGAACTCTCTGTATATTAAGGCCTGTGTACTCACCCACAGGTGATTGTTTAGCATCATCAACTCCAATGAAAACCAGTTTCTCGGCAGGGAAGTGCCACAAATCAATGACCCTCATAAACCTTGGAACCTCCCTACGGCTGTCAGGACACCATACACCCATAACAACCTTAATGGTGATATTGTCTTTATTAATTTCAAGCAGTTTATTTATTGATTCAGTATTGACCTGGTAATCATCATACCCCTTCTGATACCAGGTTGAATATGGATAACTGGTAAGCTGAACAGGTTTGAAATATCCGAGAATCCATGTTGTCTGATCATGAAAGTTTATTTCAGCCTTAGCAGCATCAGTTGACCCCGAAGCTGCAGTCTTAACCACAGGTTTGGCATCGGAGACAGGTTTAGTGCTCTTACAGCTGCTTATAATAATAAGAAACAAAAAGAACGGAATAGCGAGCTTTTTCATTTATAGATAATTAAGCGAATGCAAATTAAAAGGATTTTTTTAAATGCATAAAATTTATTGAAGGGAATATGATTTTTGATTAGCTCCCGGACTCTTTATTCCGTTTTTTTGATATGGTTGATATAGTATATAGAAATCCCGAATGAAAGGGAAATGAACCTCTGAACTTACTTATAATGCTCATAATATCAGAATACTACCCCCTCTTTACTTGTAGATATGAGGTCACTGTGGTGAGTATGTAAGGGCTAGAGGAAAATTCCTTTCAAAAAGTTTCCAGCAGGATCTCCAGGATCTGCTTTGCAGCCTTTGAAACTGAAGTACCCGGACCAAAGATAGCCGCAACACCGGCATCATACAGGAACTGATAGTCCTGATGCGGGATAACACCCCCTGCTATAACAAGAATATCCTCTCTTCCGAGTCGCTTAAGCTCGCTGATGACCTGAGGGACAAGAGTTTTATGTCCTGCAGCAAGACTTGATACGCCCAGAATATGAACATCATTTTCAACGGCCTGTTTAGCCGCCTCAGCCGGGGTCTGGAACAGCGGCCCGATATCGACATCGAATCCGATATCGGCATAACCGGTCGATACGACTTTTGCGCCACGATCATGGCCATCCTGGCCCATCTTAGCTATCATAATCCTTGGCTGGCGTCCCTCTTTTTCAGCGAACCTTGCAACCAGCTCCCTGGCTTCCATAAAATCCTCATCGGATTTGTATTCCGAAGAATATACTCCTGAAATTGTACGTATCACTGCTTTGTACCTCCCGACAATTTTTTCACATGCAAAAGATATTTCACCCAGACTGGCTCTCTTCGCTGCAGCATCCACTGCAAGTTCGAGCAGATTGCCTTCTCCGGTCTGAACGCACCTGGTAAGTGCATCAAGTGCAGCCTGGCATTCAGCTTCATTTCGTCCATTGCGCAGCACGGCTAGCCTCCTGATCTGCGACTCGCGGACAGCAGAGTTATCTACTTCAAGTGTTTCCAGAGGATCCTCTTTCTCAAGCCTGTATCTGTTTGTCCCCACAATTGCCTGAACACCTGAGTCGATCTTAGCCTGAGCTCTGGCTGCGGCTTCTTCTATCCTCATTTTGGGAACTCCCGATTCCACTGCCTTTGCCATTCCGCCAAGACTCTCCACCTCCTGAATATGTTCCCATGCCCTGTGGACAATTTCATTGGTGAGCGATTCAACATAATATGAACCGGCCCATGGGTCAATAGCACGGCATACCTGCGTTTCTTCCTGAATATATATCTGTGTATTCCTTGCTATCCTCGCAGAGAAATCGGTTGGCAGAGCAATTGCCTCATCAAGTGCATTCGTATGAAGACTCTGAGTATGACCTAAAACAGCAGCCATTGCCTCAATACATGTCCTGCCTACATTATTATAAGGATCCTGTTCCGTGAGGCTCCATCCTGAAGTCTGGCAATGAGTTCTGAGTGCAAGTGATTTGGCATTCTTCGGATTGAACCCGCTTACAATCTTAGCCCAAAGCATTCTGGCAGCTCTCATCTTGGCTATCTCCATGAAATGGTTCATACCTACAGCCCAGAAAAATGAAAGTCGCGGGGCAAATGCATCAATGTCCAGACCAGCCTTTATACCTGTTCTCAGATATTCAAGTCCGTCAGCGAGGGTATAAGCCAGCTCAATATCGCATGTTGCACCGGCCTCCTGCATATGATAGCCGGAGATACTGATCGAATTGAACTTTGGCATTTTCTCCGATGTATACCGGAATATGTCGGCTATTATCTTCATTGAGAATTCAGGCGGATATATATAAGTGTTCCGAACCATGAATTCCTTTAAAATATCATTTTGTATTGTTCCGCTCAGTTCTTCCAGTTTAGCACCCTGTTCAAGCGCCGTTACTATATAAAAAGCCATTATCGGCAGAACAGCCCCGTTCATCGTCATCGATACCGACATTTTGTTAAGTGGTATCTGATCAAATAACAGTTTCATATCGAGAATCGAATCAACTGCCACACCAGCTTTTCCAACATCACCAGTGACCCTCTCATGATCTGAATCATAGCCTCTGTGAGTTGCCAGGTCGAAAGCTACAGATAAGCCTTTCTGGCCTGCGGCAAGATTTCTCCGGTAAAATGCATTTGATTCCTCTGCTGTTGAAAAACCGGCATATTGCCTGATAGTCCATGGTAACATTGCGTACATGCCGGAATACGGTCCGTGTAGAAACGGGGGCAGGCCAGCCGCATAATGAAGATGCTCCAGCCCTTTCAGATCTTCTCTGGTATAAATGCTCTTGACAGGAATTCTTTCTGGTGTTATCCAGTCTTTCTTTGCATCATGTTCCTTTCCTTTCCTGGCAGAGCCATTTCCGGGAAGAGGAAGCGTTAACAGGTCGTTATGTGTAAATTTTGGTCTCATTTTCCTTTTCAAAAATAGAATTTTCAGGTTTTTCCCTTTGTGTTCCTTTGTGATTCCTTCGTGGTACTTTGTGGTTTATTTTTTTACCACAGAGGGCACAAAGGTTTTCACTAAGGTGCTCAAAGGATGATGCACCTATATATTGTAAATTCCAAGTTTTTTGTTGAACATCTTAAGCGTTTCAATTATATTTGATCTGACATGTATAAAATTTTCAATTCCTGCTGATTTAAGTTCTTCAGTACATGCCGGATTTCCTGCTATTACGATAATTGCACTGTTATTAAGTCTACTAAATATCTCAGGTGCATAAACAGGATATTCTTCATCAGAGCTGCAGATGACTACAACATCAGCTTTTGCTTCAACAGCATTATTAACCGCTTCTTCAACAGTATTGAATCCCTGATTATCAATAATCTGATATCCTGCACATCCGAAAAAATTTGCAGAAAACTGCGCTCTTGCCTTCCTCATCACAGGATTTCCGATAGGCAAAAGAAAAACAGATGGTCTTCTTGCTGCATTATCAGTGGCAATCCTGATTTTATCATATTGTTCCGAACCCCTGAAGAGGGTAATTGGCTCAACCAGCAGATCCGTTCCGGATATTTTTTTAGAGAATATCTTATCCAGGTCGACAGTGCCTGATATCTTCTCCAGATTATTAGCGTATTGATTGGTACCAAGAAGGACTGTTTTCTTTGTTGCCAGGTCCTTATTTTTTTTCTCTGCCGATTCAGAAAGCTTACCCTGGATGAATCCTGATTTAAGACAGGCCAGGAACCCTCCTATTTCTTCAATTTCGACAAATAATTTCCAGGCGTTCCCGGCGATCAGATTTGTCAGATTTTCAATATAATATGAGCCGGCAGCAGGGTCAGCAACTTTATCAAAGTAGGCTTCTTCCTTTAATATCAGCTGCTGGTTCCTTGCGATTCTTTCAGAAAACTCATCAGGGTTTTTGAACACGATATCGAAAGGCTCCACTGTGAGGGAATCAGTTCCACCCAGTATTGCAGACATAGCTTCAGTCTGGGTCCTGAGAAGGTTTACGTATGGATCATACACTGTTTTATTCCATTTACCGGTGACACAATGCATGTCCATTATTATGTTATCCGCGCCTCCGGGAAGGAATCTGTTGGTTATTACCGACCAGAGCAGACGTGCAGCCCTGAGTTTTGCTATTTCAGGGAAGTAATTTGAGCCTATACCGTAGGTGAACTTAATTTTTGAAGCAGCCATTGCAGGATCTATAGCTCTCTGGGTAAGCTGTACCAGATATTCGCTTCCCATTGAAAGGGAAAATGCAAGATCCTGAACAATATCAGCGCCTGCATTACTAAAATTTGAGGCATTAATATTTATTGCTCTGAACAGGGGAAGAGGCTCTGAAGCCTTAACCACTATTGCCAGATAATCAAATCCATCCTCGGGTGCTATACATAATGTTCCATTCAGCATCAGTCTGCTTAACGGATCAACCTCAATACATCCCCTTATTTTGGAAGGTACCGAGTTTGATTTCTCCACATATTTTATCAGAAGATCAACTATCTCCTTCGCCTTACCGTTGGACAAAAAATTCATTTCTATGCCTCCCAGGAAGATTCTTTCGAGAAGAAGATTAAAATTAGTCTCATTGACAGATTCCGGGTCGGTAATTATAAAACCAATTGAATCAATGCCTTTCATAAGGATTGTAAGGGCTTTCCGGTTAGCTTCAGAATACCTGGTTATTTCAATATTCTGTCTGACCAGCCAGTCACTATTTTCAGTTTTGGTACCCCGTAAGTATGGAAATTCCCCGGGTAAAGTATCAAGGTATGGAAGCTGGTCGGTGTCTTCCATTCTGTAAAAAGGCTTAACATCAAATCCCTCATTGGTTCTCCAGACAAGTTTTTTATTAAAATCAGCTCCCTTCAGGTCAACATTTATCTTATCGAGCCACTCTTTTGTGGTCACCGGAGGAAACTGATCAAATAATTTCTCCTTTTGCGTCATTATTACCTTAGTTGAAAATTAGATCACAAATTAAATGAATTGAATTCCATAGTTTCTATGAAATTTGTCATATTCAAACGATTGTGGATATATTGCTATTTCCCTGCAAATTCCATCAGAAAGGACTTTATGAACGGATTCAGGTCACCGTCCAGCACCGCCTGAACATTGCCGGTCTCATGATCGGTACGAAGGTCCTTTACCATCTTATAAGGATGAAGAACATACGATCTGATCTGGGAGCCCCATTCAATCTTTTTCTTTTCCCCCTCAACCTTTGCCTGCTCCTCCTGCTGCTTCCTGAGTTCTAGTTCATAGAGCTGTGACTTGAGGATTCTGAGAGCATTTTCCTTATTATTAAGCTGAGATCTGGTTTCCTGGTTCTCTATTATTATACCTGTGGGTTTATGTCTCAGCCTTACAGCAGTTTCAACCTTGTTCACATTCTGACCTCCCGCACCGCTCGACCGGAAGGTATCCCATGTAATGTCGGCAGGGTTAATTTCAATTTCAATATTATTATCGACCAGAGGAGATATAAAGACTGATGCAAATGTGGTCTGGCGTTTGCCCTGGGCATTAAAGGGAGAGATCCTCACAAGACGGTGTACTCCGTTCTCGCTTTTCAGGTATCCGTAAGCTCTTTCGCCTTCGATTTCGAGAGTAACGGATTTGATCCCTACCTCATCTCCAGGCTGATAATCAAGTTCTTTTACTTTATAATTATTTCTTTCCGCCCATCGCAGATACATTCTCATAAGCATAGCTGCCCAGTCGTTGCTTTCCGTACCGCCGGCACCGGAATTTATTTTCAGAATGGCACCCAGCTGATCCTCCTCTTTCTGAAGCATATTCCTGACTTCAAGGTCCTCAATAAGAGACAGGCAGTTCTTATACTGGTTGTCAACCTCCTCCTCGCTGGCTTCTCCATCCCTGAAAAAGTCATTAATGACGGTCACATCATCTATGGCTGAGTTGATATTATCGAAAGCAGTGGTCCAGCTTTTAAGCTGCGCTATACTTTTAAGAAGCTCTTCAGCTTTTTTAGGATCATCCCAGAGACCTGGCTGTAATGACAGGCTTTCTTTTTCGGCTATCTGATCAAGTTTACCTTCAATGTCAAAGATACCTCCTTAACGCGTCGCGGCGTCCCGATAAAGCCTTTATCTGTTCGTTAGTTATCATTCGCGGAAATTTAATTGATGCAAATTTACGCTTTTATATCAAACTTACCCTTAACATCTGATAATGTTGAAATTTTAAGCAATGCAACTCTTCTGTAAAGAGAATTTTAAGCTGTTAAAAAATTATATATTTACTGTCTAAAGAATATGCACCATGAGAAAAGCTTGTCAGTGGCTTCTAATAATGCTGCTAACCACGTTTTGTACAAATAATCTGTCACCAAAACCCGATTGGCTGATTAACAATACCTCTTTTAAATCGGATATTAGAGAAAACAATGGCGTTGTGACTCTGAATAATGGTCTTATTTCCAGATCATTCAGCCTTAAACCTGATGGTGCTACTACCAGTTTTAACAACCTGATGACAGGTACCCAGCTCATCAGAGCTATTAAACCCGAGGCGAGCGTAACTATTAACGGGAGACAATTAACTGTAGGAGGACTGAGCGGGCAACCGGTGCAAAATTATCTGCGGGAAGAATGGATAGGAAGACTCAAATCAGATTCTCTGTCACCATTTGTACTTTCAGGATACACTACAGGTGATATTGCAAAAAGATTTGAATGGAAAAAAAGACCTGAATGGATGGCTCAGGATCTATCCTGGCCCCCAAGAGGGAAACGGGTAGATTTCATGTACAAAGCAAAGGAAAACAAAAATTATGCAGATGGTATTGAAATCATAATTCATTATGAAATATATGATGGTATTCCGCTTATTTCCAAGTGGATCACAATCAATAATAAAAGGAATGAAGAGATAAAAATTGACAGTTTTACCTCGGAGATGCTGGCGCTGACGGAGGAAGAGAGTGCCGTTGGCGATAAGAAGAATTGGGTGCTGCCCAATCTTTATGTTGAAACTGATTATGCATTTGGCGGCAGCATGTCGTCCGAATCATGCTATGAAAAATCAGTATGGTGGATTCCCGATCCTGATTATAAAACCATTGTTAATTACAACCGGAAACAGCCGTCAATGCTAGAATGCAGACCAATGACTGGCCCTGCCCAGCGCATTAAACCAGGGGAATCTTTTGATAGTTTCAGGACATGGATTCTGGTTAATGATAACTGGGATCGTGAACGCAGAGGGCTGGCTCAGCGCAGGATGTACAGGACAATCGCCCCATGGGTAACGGAAAACCCGATTTTCATGCACCTTAGATATTCCGATGATGCATCTGTAAAAAATGCCGTCGATCAATGTGTTGCCACCGGTTTTGAAAAAATTATCCTCTCTTTTGGCAGCGGATTCGATATTGAGGATACCACTAAAGCAAACCTTGACAGGTACAAAGAGCTTACCGGATATGCTCACAGCAAAGGAATTTCGCTCGGAGGATACAGTCTCCTTGCGAGCCGACATGTTGGAGGAGGCAATGATGTAGTAATGCCCGCCGGACAACAGCCTGTCTTCGGAAATTCTCCCTGTCTGGGAAGTACATGGGGAATTGACTATTTCAAAAAGCTTTATCATTTCATAGAATATACCCGATTTGACAATTTTGAACATGACGGCTCCTATCCCGGCGACATTTGCATGGAAACAGCACATCCAGGGCATGAAGGACTTGCCGACTCGCAATGGAAACAGTTCAAAATGATTTCTGATTTTTACAAATGGTGCAGGAGTCGCGGAGTCTATTTAACAGTTCCTGACTGGTATTTTCTGAATGGAAGCAGCAAAACCGGTATGGGCTACCGGGAATCAAACTGGTCGCTTCCACGCAAAGAACAGGAGATAATTGAGAGACAGAACATTTATGACGGTACCTGGGAAAAAACACCATCAATGGGCTGGATGCATGTGCCTCTTATGGAATACCAGGGAGGTGGTTCTGAAGCAACAATTGAACCACTGAAAGAACACCTGCCACATTACGGCCAGCGTCTTGCCGATTTGTTTGGTGCAGGCGTTCAGGCAGCATACCGCGGCTCACGGTTATATGATAGTCAGGCAACACTGGAGCTTGTCAAAAAATGGGTCTCATTCTACAAGCAACACAGGGCAGTACTCGATGGAGATATTATTCATGTTAAACGTGCTGACGGCAGAGACATTGATGCAATTCTGCATGTCAACCCGGCAAATATCGAAAAAGGGCTGTTGATGGTTTATAATCCTCTTGACAGAACTGTAAAACAAAATCTCAGAATCAATGTTTATTACACCGGAGTTGGTGATCGTGCCTATGTTAGTGAAAAAGGCGGTAAATCAGAAGAATATACAATAAACGGGGAAAATGAGATTACCATTCCGGTTAATATTGAACCTAACAGCCAGACCTGGTATATAATTAAATAGTATGCTCCGAATCATAAAGCTGATAAGGCCGCTAGCAAAGTATCTCATGATAGTCTGGTTGCTGACTATACTGATTGTTTCATCGATACCGTATATCCCGACTCTTAAAATTCACACAGCTAAGGCTGATTTCAGGCTTGATTATCTGATGCATTTCTGCGAGTATGGTTTACTGGCATTCCTGACATTTCTTTCTTTTGCAGGAGATGAATTCAGGATCGGATTCAGGAAGGCACTCATTATCATACCATGTCTCATGCTCATCGCTTTTCTCGACGAGTTGCATCAGAAGCTGATTCCCGGGAGGACATATAATGTTAATGATATTCTAAGTAATATGACCGGAATTGTGGCGGCTTCACTATTCACATATATAGTTTTCAGGATTATACTGAACGGTATAAAAAAATAAATTAGGCTCATTCCTGATAATTATAATATCGGCGTTTATAGAGATATTGGTGCAACCCCTCCGGGGTTGGATCTGGAACCGTTGTTTACATCTAGTATTGATGGAACCCCTCCGGGGTTCGACATTTATACATTCATTTAACCCCGGAGGGGTTACACTAAAACTACGATTTTTGTACTATACGTCACATGTAGAACCACGGAGTGGTTCCATCAATAATAGATGAATGAACGATACAATATTACAACCCCGGAGGGGTTGCATCATTATTAGCATCGAAAACAAACGGGATTCAGCTAACCCCGGAGGGGTTGCATGAAGAAATTAAATAAATCCAACGAAATCAAAATATTCAGGAAAAAGGGTTGCAGCCGTTTTGTAAATAAAATCCTAATTGACTTTATATCCAATAAATGATCCTGTTCCGGAATAGTTAGATGTGCCAGTATTAATTGTAAGGCTGACAGTAGTGCCCAGGTCAAGTTTCATTGTTACCCATTTTGTAAGCTCTGAAGAGGATGTTATATCCGGCCCAAGTACTTCATAAACAATCCCGTTTTTTAACAGACTTAAAACTCTTGCACTACCGGGTCCATCAGCTTTATAGGAAATACAAAATGTGTAGATCCCTGCAATAGGAGCCGTAAAGATACCTGTACCGGAATTATATCCTGTCCCATCATTAAATTCAACTTCTGAGGTAATAAAAGGATATGTCGTACCAGTAGTCAGGCCAGTCTGGGAGATACTCCTTGCTGATTTAAAGCCTATAGGATTCTCCAGATTAACAGTATTTTTTGAAGATATGGTCAAATCGCCTGTATTCTTGTTATAGCTTAATGTTTGCAGTTCATTTGTAGGATCTGAATCTGCATCATTTTTTAATGATGTTAGGTCGACAGCTGCTGCTCCGCCCGAAATAGTCAACTTATTATCGGCAGTATTAAAACTTAATGATTGGTTAAATTTTGCAAGGTTAATGGCTGTTGCAGAAGGATTCTTTGTTATCTTAAGCACATTATTCACATCCAGCTGCAGATCCTGGATCTGATTGGTAAGAGCTACCTTGTTTCCGCCGTAAATTGACAGAGTATCTCCCACCAGAGTCAGCTGATGAGGAACATTTAACGGAGAAAGGTTAACCGTATTCCCGTTTGATATGGAAAGGTTGCTTCCATTGAATGACAGAGTCTGGTTATCAGTTGCCGGATCACCCGGATCACCTTTTGGTCCCGGATCACCTTTCGCACCGGCCGGACCAGGTTCAAGTGACTTCTGTGCATACAGGGCATATGGAACAGCCAGGAACTGCATCGTCCCCATATCAACAAAATTATTATCGAATTTCACCTCAACCTTCAGATAATGAAAAGCGCTGCCCCACTGTACAAGTGACAGATTATCATAAGTTCCTCCAGTAACAGTACCATGGCCAATAATAATTGAAAAAACTCCGAATCGTGATGTTGTAACATTATGAAGTTCCTGATATACAACCGGACCCAGAGGATTACCCGAAATTATTGAAAATTTCACTTCAATATCCTGGTTGACGAGTTCCTTTCCGGAATTATCCCTGGCCACAGCCTGATAAAAAATGCCAAAAGGAACATTTTGACCGTAAGAGGTTATAGTCCCTGCCAGTAACAAACCCATCAACAATAACCACTTTCCGAAAACTCTTGAATCTATAATCATCCTGTTTACATTTTCTCAATTTTAAATATCCTGCTGATTACCGAATCATCACTCGTTACCTTCACTAAATAAATCCCGTATTTGAGTCCTGTAACATCAATCTCTTTCACATAGTAATAATTTGAAGTGAATTCCAGATCGACTGTATTAATCACAGCACCTATGAAATTAATTATCTCAATTTTAATTTTTCGTGCATCTTCTCCAAACATCTTTACATAGAGATGATCTGTAACAGGATTAGGGTAAGCATCAACACCTGTTCCCGGCGGAGGTACAACAACTGTTGCTGTTATCCCGGGCTGCTGAAATCCCTGAGTCAGGTAAAAACCAGAACCATTCATGAGCTCCACAGCAGTCTCTCCAATTGTTTGAGAGTAACTGACAACTCCGACTTTCACTAAACCAGCAGCTGGCACTAATACCTGATTCGACAGTTGCTGTCCATTGATGGTCGTACTGAATGAAAGCAGTAACAGTATTAATACCTTAGTTACCTTGATCATATTCTATGTATTCAGGAAGACCAAATATAGCCGTATTTTTGAAAAACCAAGAACTTTTGTTGATAAATCTGTTAATAACTATGTTGATAACCTTTCTCCATTTCTCAAACCGGACCGCCTGTAAAGATCTTTTTTTAATAACCTGACAATTAATATTTTTTATCCTCCGATAGATTATTAATTTGCACGATGCTTAAATCTTACCTCTATCATAATCTTATTGAAGCAGGTTGCGATGAAGCCGGGAGAGGTTGTCTGGCAGGACCAGTGGTTGCTGCAGCAGTTATTCTGCCGAAAAATTACAGGCACCAGGTACTGAATGACTCTAAAAAACTCACTGCGCGTCAAAGATTCAGCTTAAGAGATGAGATTCTTGCTTCAGCTGTTGCTGCTAAAGTAGCATTCGTCGACAATAACGAAATTGATGAAATGAATATACTGAGAGCATCGATCAAAGCCATGCATCTGGCTATTGACGGACTTGATAAAGTACCTCAGTTCCTTCTCATTGACGGCAACAGGTTCTACAAGTATAAAGACATTGACTACAAAACGATCATAAAAGGCGATGGACTATATCTGTCGATTGCAGCGGCTTCAGTTCTTGCCAAAACTTACCGTGACGAGTTTATGGAAAAAATCGATGAAGAATATCCCGAATACGGCTGGAACCGGAACAAAGGTTATCCGACAATATTCCACAGATCTGCAATTATGAAATATGGAATAACTCCATACCACCGCAAGTCATTTTCCCTTTTCGATTCACAGCTTAAAATTGAATTCTGAACCGCACATTATTAACTATAAAAATTATCTTTACGACTTATATTAAAAACCAATCTAAATCAATTTATACTATATGAAAAAACTGTTTGCATTACTGACTATTCTTCTCATTAGTTTCGGCTTTAAAGCAAAAGCTGATGAAGGAATGTGGCTACTCCCGCTAATCGAAAAATTAAATATGGGAAAGATGACAGCACTTGGACTTAAGCTTTCAGCTGAGGATATCTATAGCCTCAACAAAGCCAGTCTGAAAGATGCCATCGTAATATTCGGTGGTGGTTGCACCGGTGAAATCGTTTCATCACAGGGTCTTATTCTCACTAACCACCATTGCGGCTATGGGTCAATCCAGGCACACAGCTCAGTTGAGCACGACTACCTTATGAATGGCTTCTGGGCTAAAACCAAGGAAGAGGAATTGCCTAATCCTAATCTTTCAGTCACTTTCCTGGTCCGGATCGAAGATGTAACCGCACAGATCCTTGCCAGTGTAAAACAGGGAATGAGCGAATCTGAAAGATCTGCAGCCATTAATGAAGTACGTCAGTCTATTGAAAAGAAAGCGACTGAAGGCAATAATTACAGGGCACAGGTTGGAAGTTTTTACGGTGGTAATTACTTCTATCTTCTTGTTTATGAAAGATATAATGATGTCCGCCTGGTTGGAGCACCTCCTTCATCAATAGGCAAATTCGGTTCTGATACCGACAACTGGGAATGGCCTCGTCATACTGTCGACTTCAGTGTGTTTCGTGTTTATACCGCACCTGACGGAAAACCGGCTGCTTATGCTAAGGAAAACGTGCCCTACAAACCAAAACGCTACCTGTCCGTCTCCATTAAGGATCTCAATAAAGGTGACTTCACAATGATTATGGGCTACCCTGGAAGAACAAACAGATACATGACATCTTACGAGGTTAATGAACAGCTTCAGATCGTTCATCCCGACAGGATTAAAATACGTGGCATTAAACAGGACATCTGGATGAAGGACATGCAGTCGGACCAGAAAATCAACATTCAGTATGCTGCAAAATACTTTGGGTCTTCAAACTACTGGAAATATTCAATCGGACAGAAACGCGGTCTTGAAAGACTCAATGTTAAAGCTAAAAAAGAAGAGATTGAAAACCAGTTTAACAAATGGGTTGCTGAAACCCCTGAGCGCAAAGCCAAATATGGTGAAGCTCTCAACATGATTAAGACCGCTGTCGAAGGCAGAGCTGAATATTATAATGCACTTCAGTATCTCAACGAATGCATGCAGGGCTGCGAACTGGTTGGATTTAACCGCAGTATAACCGGACTCGTTGCCGCTCTGAAGGCTAACGACACTAAAAAGATATCTGAGACAGTTGACCAAATTAAAAAATACAGTTTCGATTTCTACAAGGATTATAATGTTTCAACAGATAATAAGGCGACTAAAGCCATGCTGAAACTCTACAGAACAGACGTGCCTGCTAAATTTCAACCTGACTTCTATCTAAATGTTGTTGACAAGAAATTCAAAGGTGATATCGATAAGTTCGTAGATAACATGTTTGCTAAAACGATCTTTTCAAGCGAAGCAAAATTGAATGCATTCCTTGAGAAACCGGTTCTTAAGACAATAGAAGCTGATCCAGTTTATTTAACAACTACATCGATCTTTAAAACCGGTGCTGAACTTTCAAAAGGAAACAGCCAGTTTGACTCGGGACTTACAACCGGCAAAAGACTCTGGATTGCTGCTCTCATGGAAATGGCACCTGAAAAAACACAGTACCCTGATGCTAATTCAACCATGCGCCTTACTTACGGCACCGTACAGGATTATGACCCGCGTGATGCAGTCACTTACAAATACTTCACCACCATGCAGGGAGTTGTTGATAAATACAAACCAGGTGACTATGAATTCGATTTGCCAAAAAGACTTATTGATTTAAATAATAAGAAAGAATTCGGAAGATATGCTTCAACGAAAGGCTACATGCCGGTTTGTTTCCTCACAACAAACGATATCACCGGAGGAAACTCAGGCAGTCCGGTAATGAATGCCAACGGTGAACTCATTGGACTGGCTTTCGACGGAAACTGGGAATCTATGAGCGGCGACATCGCATATGAGCCTGAACTTCAGAGAACAATAGTTGTTGATATCCGTTGCGTACTCTGGGTTATGGATATTTATGCAGGAGCAAAGAACCTCGTGGATGAAATGACCATTGTACAGTAAAAGACAATACAAATTTTAACTTTCAGCCCCCTTTTCAAACATGATAAGGGGGCTTTCATTTATTTAACTTTTTGTGATTATCTTTGCGCTAAATTTATAAATATGCATTTCAGCCTAATTGAGATTCTTGCTGCCTTTATGGTTCTTTTTGCCATCATTGACATTCCGGGGTCAATACCTATAATAATTGATATTAAATCAAAATCCGGAGCCATAAAATCACTTAAAGTAACTCTCGTTTCATTCATCATACTCCTTGCTTTCTTATTGATCGGCAGTCCTTTGCTGGGGATATTCGGAATTGATGTGTCCTCTTTCGCTATCGCAGGTTCATTTATTATCTTCCTGATAGCTATGGAAATGATTCTTGGGATTGAGCTCTTCAAACAGGATTCACATGGTGAGGGATCTATCTTCCCTATTGCATTTCCACTGATTGCCGGGGCAGGATCAATTACCACCATACTTTCCCTGAAGGCTGAATATCAAACCATAAACATATTAATCGCTCTGATACTGAACATGGTAGTTATCTATCTTGTTCTTAAATTAACTTTCATATTTGAAAAAGTACTTGGTGCGGGCGGACTTCAGATTCTTAAAAAGGTCTTTGGCGTGATATTACTGTCAATCGCAATCAAACTGTTTATCACCAATACCGGTATAGTACTTCATCATGCCAAATGAGATCACCATATTTACCGATGGTGCCTCCAGCGGAAACCCGGGTCCCGGGGGCTATGGTGTAGTACTGATTTCAGGAAAGCACCGGCTTGAAAAATCTGAAGGATTCAGACTAACCACCAATAACAGGATGGAACTTCTAGCAGTAATAGTCGGACTTGAATCTTTAAAAATCCCCGGAAGTAAAGTTGTGATCTATACCGATTCCAAATATATTGCTGATTCAGTGGAAAAAGGATGGGTCTTTCAATGGGAAAAGAAAGCTTTCAGCAAAAAAAAGAATCCGGATCTCTGGATCAGATTCCTTAAAGTTTACAGGAAACACAATGTAAAATTTGTATGGATCAAGGGACATGCCAACAACAAAGAAAATGAGATATGCGACCGCTTGGCTGTAGAGGCCTCTAAAGGAGCTCTTCTTGAAGATACAGGATATAAACCTGATGCCGGTGATCCGGGCTTCTTATAAATAATACGTAAATCCGAATATGAGAGGACAACCTGAACTATATGAACTTTTTGAAAAGCTTGGAATCCAATTTGAATATCATGAGCATCCTCCGCTTGCAACTATAGAGGATGCCAGAATTCACTGGGTAAATTATAATTCAGGAAGATGCAAAAATATTTTTCTCAGAAATCATAAGGGAGACAGACATTACCTGGTTGTCCTTGAACATCTCAGGCAACTGAATATGAAAGATCTCGAAAAAAGGCTTAAACAGGGAAAGCTTACATTTGCCTCAGATCAAAGGCTTAAAAAATATCTTGGCGTAGAACCTGGTTCAGTATCTCCATTCGGACTCATCAACGACTCAGAAAAAAACGTCCACCTGTTTATTGATCAGAAACTTAGCGAATGTGAAAGGCTTACATTTCATCCCAACATAAATACTGCATCTCTTGTAGTTTCCAAATCGGATCTTATAAAGTTCCTGGAATATACAGGAAATTCTTACGAATTTATCAGCCTCTACGATTAGGATAACTGCCGTTCTAAACTGTCTTTATATGTTGAATGTTTCAAGGTTATCTGGCGACAGATTAATAATCCAATGTATAATATTGATTTGCAATTTATTACACTAATACGCTCAATTTTTAGAAATAAAAATACTTTTCCCCTGCATCAAAATCCAATCTTGTACGTCATTAAGAAGAATAACCGAAAAAAATTACCTTTCATGAAAAGAATATTAATCACCCTCTTCTTTACAATATTGCTTCTGCCGGTGATCACAGGACAAGACCTGGCCAAGAAGCAATACATGGCTACAAGAATATCCATACCTCCTACCATCAACGGAATTCTTGATGATGAGGCATGGCAGGCTGGTACCTGGGCAGGTGAGTTTACCCAGAATCAACCTTACAGCGGGAAACCGGAAACACAGAAAACCGAATTCAAAATATTATTTGATGATAATAATATTTATATGGCTATCAAAGCCTATGATACTTCTCCCGACAGTATTGTGAACCGTCTTACAAGACGAGATGAAGCTGACGGCGACCTGGTAGGAGTAATTTTTGATAGTTTCCACGACCTTCGCACAGGATTTCTCTTTGGAGTAAGCTCATCAGGTGTAAAATATGATCAGATGTTTACCGGTGACGGACAGAACCAGGATTCATCATGGGATCCAAACTGGTGGGTTGCCACCTCTATTAATAAGGATGGCTGGGTTGCTGAAATGAAAATCCCATTCAGCCAGGTAAGATTCGATAAGAATTCTTCTGATGGCTGGGGCCTCGACGTTGCAAGAATCCTGTACAGGAAGAACGAACAGACCTTCTGGCAGCATATTCCCAGAGAAGCAGCCGGACTTGTACACCTTTTCGGCGAACTCAAGGGAATGGAGCAGATCAAACCGAGAAAAATACTCGATGTCACTCCATATGCAGTTGCAAAGACAGAGACCTTCAAGGCAGTACAGGAAAACCCTTTCCAGACTACCGGCAGACTCTCAAAACTTAACGGAGGAATCGACGCTAAAATCGGAGTCACCAATAACATGACCATGGACCTGACCATCAATCCGGATTTCGGACAGGTTGAAGCTGACCCTTCAGTGGTAAACCTGTCAGCATATGAGACCTTCTTCAGTGAGAAACGTCCCTTCTTTATCGAGGGAAAAAATATAACAAATTTTGGTCTTGGTATTGGTGACGGAGGTGTCGGAAACGATAATCTCTTTTATTCGCGCAGAATAGGCCGTCAGCCGCAACAATACCCTGATCTGAAAGACGGATGGTACGCCAATGTGCCTACCAGAACCAATATACTCGGGGCTGCAAAACTCACAGGAAAAACAAAAGACGGATTATCAATAGGCATAGTTGAGGCACTCACAGAACAGACAAAGGCCGTAGTTGATACTATAGGAGGAAGGACACATCCAACTGTTGAACCTTTGACAAATTATTTCGTCGGCCGTATTCAGAAAGACATTAACAATGGAAATACCCTTATAGGAGGAATTTTTACCAGCACCAACCGTGAATTAAATCCTGATGTAACTAATTTGTTACATAAAGCTGCATACACAGGAGGAATCGACTTCACTCAATATTTTAGTAATAAGAACTGGATGTTCAACCTCAATACTGCCTTCAGCCTTGTTGAAGGTTCAAAAAAAGCTATAACAAACACCCAGGAATCATCGGCACACTACTTCCAGAGGCCTGATAAAAACTACGCTGTTCTTGATACCAATAAGACCTCTCTTGCCGGATCAGGAGGAAGAATGCAGCTAATGAAACTCAACGGACACTGGAATTTCATGACTGCCGTATTATGGAAAACACCGGGGTTTGAAACTAACGACCTTGGCTATATGAGGACAACAGATCAGATCCTTTCAGTATTATGGGCAGGATATAATCAATTCGTACCGAAAGGGATCTACAGAAGCTTTAATATTAATTCGGACTTTTTTGCAATTACCAATTTTGGCGGCAACTGGCTCGGAGGTGGTTATGAATGGAACGCTAATATAAACCTGAAGAATTTCTGGAATATCTGGACGGGAGGTAATCTTGAGACCCCATCACTCTCAACTGACATGCTTCGCGGTGGACCGATGATGAAAATGCCTGGCAATTTAAACTGGCGAATTGGTGTTAACACCGACAGCCGAAAGAAGATCGTATTCAATCTTTATGCCAATGCTAACAAAGGTTTTGAAAATTACTCAAATTATTACTCTACCGGACTTGATATTAGTTTTAAACCGACTAATTATATCGTTTTTACAATATCTCCATCATATAATAAATCATATTCGGAACTGCAATATATTACCGAAGCAGATTACAATGGCTCTCCAAGATATATCTTCGGAAGTATTGACCAGCACACCATCAGCACATCCTTCAGAGTAAATCTCAACCTCAGTCCAAACCTGACATTCCAGTACTGGGGTCAGCCATTTGTGGCAACAGGGAAATATTATGACTATAAACATATATCGCAACCTCTGGCAAGCAGATATTCCGACAGGTTCACAACCTACACAGGCAATCAGATTTCATGGGACGGCGATCAGTATAATATTGATGAGAATCTGGATGGAAAAACCGACTACACCTTCGGTAAAAATGATTTCAATTTCAGGCAATTCCTTTCAAACCTTGTAGTAAGATGGGAATATAACCCCGGGTCAACAGTCTACCTGGTATGGAGTCAGACAAGAAGTTATTTTACTGATTCAGGGCAAATGGATTTTTTCAATAACCTGGGTGATCTTTTCAATAAGGGGAAGAATGTCCCTCATAATGTATTCCTCATTAAATTCAGCTATCGGTTCGGTTTAAAATAGGTAAATTTTACGATTAGGCTCAGAAAGACAGCTCGACATACCTGTCTTTTCTTTTTTTAGCCGTTTGTCGCAAATATTACTATCTCTTTGATTGTAATCATTTTATTTCTTTCTTTGGTGAGGTTCAAATCATTTGTTAAAAATAAATTATGAAAATAGCTGCAATTCTATTCACACTTCTGATTTCAGTGA
>Ga0315272_10000367_pt1 | contig 22549 bp, 18 predicted proteins | sample C3_middle_MG_FD_203918 | JGI IMG/M metagenome (GOLD analysis project Ga0315272, IMG submission 203918) | Sediment microbial communities from Yellowstone Lake, YNP, Wyoming, USA - C3_middle | ecosystem: Environmental > Aquatic > Freshwater > Lake > Sediment | place: USA: Wyoming | collected...
AGGCGTCGGCGACGCCGTGTGGCGTGCCACACAAGGAGCCGGCAACGACGAGTGGCGCCGCAATTCGCCCCGGCGCGGGCCCGACCCAAAGCCCGACAGGCTCCTAGACCGAAAGCGTGCAGCGCATGAAGATCGGTGGCAAGGCGAAGCTGACCTGCCCGGCTGCCATCGCGTATGGGCAACGCGGCGCGGGCGGCGGCCTGATTCCACCGAACGCGACGCTCAACTTCGAGGTTGAGTTGCTCGGCATCACAGCCAAGTAAACGGCAGATTCAGCGCTCGAAGCGGACCAGGCCAGTTTCCTGGAGCCGGTCGCGACAACTTGTTGCGCCCCACTGCACAGCATGTAAGGAACGCAACAGCGCTGTGCGCGCATTGCGCGGGTGCCGAGTACGAATCGGCAGGCCGAGTGCTTTTGATTGCGCCACGGCTTGACCGCGAGGGCGAGTCACACATAGGCTGTGGTCCTTCACGTTTTGCATTGAGCGCCATGTTGGATTTCGATTTCGATTTCACTTCGCCCGCCTCATTGTTGGGCGGGTTCGTGTTCGTGCTGATGGTGGTGCTGTGGTTGCGCAGCCGCGGCAATGGCTCGGGCCGGTCCGCGAAACGTGCGGAGTTTCTCGACACCGTCGAGGCCTGGCCGCCGCAAGCGGTTCGCGTGATGACGACGGCGCAACGCACGGCCTATGACTTTCTGCGCGAAGCGGCACCGCGCAGCCACGTGGTGCTGGCGCAGGTGCCACTGTCGAGCTTCATCAGCGTGCCCACCGAGCACCCGCACGGCCAATGGTTGAATCGGGCCGGCCGGATTTGTGTCGACCTGATGGTGTGCGATTCGAGTTCGCGCGTTGTTGCCGCGGTCAATGTGCGCGACACCAATGAATCCAAGCGCACGATCGGCCGCCACGAGCGCCTTACCAAAACCCTGGAGGCCGCTCGTATTTCCGTTCAGACCTGGCAAGACGGCGCGCTGCCGGGCGAGGATGACGTGCGCACATGGCTGCGGGCGACCCTGCCCGTCAATCCCGAAGCCGTTCCGAAATTCGACGATCGGCGCTTGTTGCCGCAGCCCGAGATCCAGGAACTGCGCGTCAGCGGCGGCCGTGGCCGAACGATATTGCGGTCGTTGCTGAAGCGCAACCCGAAGGTGGCGGCTCATTGAGCTTGATGCCGGGCGGCTGGCAATGTCCCCAGCGGCCGTCAATGTGGCGCCGCATGAGCGCCTGGCCGCGCCAGCGCGCTGGCAAGCACCTTGTCCACGCGTTTGCCATCCATGTCGATCACTTCGAAACGCCAACCCTCCCACTCCACCGATTCGGTGGTGCGCGGCAGGTGGCCCAACAGCAGCATGATCATTCCTGCCAGGGTGTTGTAGCGACCACGGTCTTCCTCGGGCAGTTCCTTCAGGGCCAGCCTGTCCTTCAACTCCGGCACCGGAATCAGGCCGTCGAACAACCAACTTCCGTCGGCGCGCTGCAGGCCCCAAGAGTCTTCGCTCGCCGGCGTCGTGAATTCACCGGTGATCGCTTCGAGCACGTCGCGCACCGTGATCATTCCCTGCACCTCGCCGTATTCGTCGACGACGAACACCAATTGCGCGCTGGAGGCGCGAAAGTTGTCGAGCAGTTCCATGCCGGAGAGCGTTTCCGGAACGAACACCGCCGCCTGCAGGCCGTCCATCAGCGCCAGCGGCAAGCCCTGCATCGAGCGCTGCAACAAGGTCTGCGCCGAAATCACGCCGAGCACGTCGTCCAATCCGCCGCGGCACACCGGGTAGCGCGAATGCTCTTCGTCGGCGATGGCGCGCAGCACATCTTCATGGCCGGCGTCGGCGTCAAGCCAGACGATTTCAGCGCGTGGAATCATCATCGAGCCGACCTGCCGATCGTCCAGTCGAAACACGTTGCGCACCATCTGGTGCTCATGCGCCTCGATCACGCCCGCGTCCAGCCCCTCGACCAGGCTGGCAGCAATCTCTTCTTCGGTGACGCTACGGTCCGGCAGGTTGTGCATTCCCAGCAAGTGCAGCGAGGCCTCGGTGCAGACCGTCAACAGGCGCACGAACGGCCGTGCCGCGGTCGAAAGCCACTCCATCGGGCGCGCCACGAGCCGGGCCACCGTCTCGGGGTGGATCTGGCCGATGCGCTTGGGCACCAGTTCGCCGAAGATGATCGTCAGGAACGTGATCGCGACCACGATCATCGCCGTCGCGGCGATCTCGGCGCCGCGATCTTGCATGCCAAGAGTGACATTCAGCCAGCGCGCGAACTGCGCTGAAAACGCCGCTTCACCGACGATGCCGTTGAGAATGCCGATCGACGTGATGCCGATCTGCACCGTCGAAAGGTATTTCGTCGGGTTGTCGTGCAGGTTCATCGCCGCCTGCGCGCCGGCATCGTCGGCCTCCACCATCACTTGCAGCCTCGCCCTGCGGCTTGCCGTCAGCGCCATTTCCGACATCGCGAACACGGCGTTGAGAAGAATCAGGAAGATCAATAAGGCGACATCCATGCGTTTTGCGCCACAGGTGCGCGCTCCGACGGGAGATGCAGCGTAGCAGAATCGAGGCATGAACTATCTGGTGGGCGACGTGCAAGGATGTTGTGGCGCGCTGCGACGGCTGCTGGCACAGCTCGACTTTTCGGCGTCGCGCGATCGGCTCTATCTGCTGGGCGATCTGGTGAATCGAGGACCGCAGTCGCTGGCGACGCTGCAGTTGTTGCGCGGCTTCGGCGGCTCGGCGCTGTGCCTGCTCGGCAATCACGATCTGCACTTGCTGGCCGTGGCCTACGGCGGCCGCCGCCTGCACCGCAACGACACGTTCAACGATGTCTTGAACGCGCCGGATCGCGACGCCTGCATCGACTGGCTGCGCCAGCAGTGCCTGGCCGTGCATGAACAAGGCTGGTTGATGGTGCACGCCGGCGTTGTGCCGCAGTGGGACGTGGCGACCACCCTGGCACTCGCCGGTGAAGTGCAAGCCGTGCTGCGCAGCGCAGCGGCGGGCGAGTTCCTGCACACGATGTACGGCGACGAACCCAGCCGCTGGGAGGCGAATCTGCAGGGGCCTCGGCGCTTGCGCTGCATCATCAACGTGCTGACGCGGATCCGCTTTGTCGGCGCCGACGGCAGGCTCGACATGAAGACCAAGGAAGGCGCGCACGCCGCACCGGCGGGCATGGTGCCATGGTTCGACGCACCGGGGCGGCGCACGCTGGGCACGCCCATTGCCTTCGGCCACTGGTCGACGCTGGGCCTGCTGAATCGCCCCGACCTGCTCGGCCTGGACACCGGTTGCGTCTGGGGCGGCGCTCTCACTGCCGTGCGCATCGACGCCGGCCGGCGCGACATCACCCAGGTCAAGTGCGACACCGCGCAACGCCCCGGCCAGCCGGCCGAAGATCGTTGACGCTGCTTGTGATTGGGATTGCGATTGCGACTGCGATTGCTACCATGCCCGCTTCGACTCTGAACACGACACGAACCGATGACGACGCCAGCCATTGACTGCAGCGATGCCGAATGGGACGCACGAGTCCGTCTTGCCGCCTGCTATCGGATCTTTGCCCACCTCGGCTGGACCGAGATGATCTACAACCACATCACGCTGCGTCTGGGCGGCAGCGGGCAGCAGTTCCTGATCAACCCGTTCGGCCTGCACTACAGCGAAGTGAAGGCCTCGAACCTGGTGAAGATCGACCTCGAGGGCTGCAAGATCGGCGCCTCGCCATGGCCCGTGAATCCTGCCGGGTTTACGGTGCATGCCGCGATCCACGCCGGTGTGCCGCAAGCGCATTGCGTGATGCACACGCACACGACGGCGGGGATGGCGGTGGCCTGCTCGAAGACCGGGTTGTCGATGAGCAACTTCTACTCGGCGCAGCTGCACGACAAGGTGGCGTACCACGACTTCGAGGGCATCACGGTGCACGCCGAAGAAGGGCCGCGCCTGGTGCGCGACATCGGCGACAGACCGGCGCTGATCTTGCGCAACCACGGCCTGCTGACCTGGGGCTCGACCCTGGCGAAGGCTTTCGTGACCCTCTGGACGCTGAACCGCGCCTGCGAAATCCAGCTCGCGTCGCTGGCGATGGGTGGCGTGATCGACATTCCCGAAGCCGTGCAACGCCGTTGCACCGAAGACTCGTTCCAGTTCCGCGCCGATTTCGGCGCCGGGCAGGACGTGCTGGACGCGCTGACGCGGCTCATCGATCGCGCCGATGCGTCGTATCGCGAGTGATCGCTTAGACTGGGCGCGGTTGCACCGTTGGGCCGCGGGGCCGTTGGGCCGCTGGGCCAGTGCAGGCTTCAGCGCCACCGCGTGGCGCTGCGCCGGAACTCATATCGCAACGCGATGTGAGTGGAGACAAAACCGGCGGTGAAAGTCAAAGGAAGAGTGGCAGAGTGGTCGATTGCACCGGTCTTGAAAACCGGCGACCCGCAAGGGTCCGTGAGTTCGAATCTCACCTCTTCCGCCAGATCGATCCCTCATGCCGTCTCACGTCATCGCGCCAAAGCCCCCTGAAGCCGCATGAACACTGGCTTTGCGTCAGTTTCATGTCGACCGTGCGGTCGACAAACTGCGCAGTATCCTATAGAGTACCGTTGTGATCGAGCTTCGGACCTACGTGACCGCCGATGGCCGAGCACCTTTCGGCGAATGGATGGCAGAACTCCGGGACGTACAAGCGCGAGCGCGTATCAGGGCTCGATTGGTGCGGGTGCAGTTGGGCAATTTCGGCGACTTCAGACCGTTGCGGGAGGGGGTGCAGGAGATGCGGATTGACCATGGACCCGGCTACCGCGTCTACTTGAGCCGCCAGGGGCCGATGGTCGTGCTGTTGCTGTGCGGCAGCGACAAGGGCGGGCAAGCCGCTGCGATCAAGCAGGCGGTGGCGTACCTGAACGACTGGCGGAAACGAGGTGAATCATGAACGCGCGCGATCGGAGCTACGACGAGTCGCTGAGCACCGCATTGCTCGACCCGGTGGAGGCTGCGGCCTTTCTCGATGCAGTAATCGAACTGGACGACCCTGCGGCGCTGCTACTGGCTCTGCGCCAGGTGGCCAACGCTCACGGCATGGCCGATGTGGCGCGACGCGCCGAACTGGGCGAGAAGACGCTGTTCAAGGCCCTGTCGGAGAACGGCAACCCGACGCTTGCGACGCTGCACAAGGTGCTTCGTGCAATGGGGCTGAGGTTGAGCGTGACTCCGGTCTGAGCCGAAAGCAATGCCGCCGTGACCAGGCCGACAAACAGCCCGCGAATCGAGGGTTAGATTGATGGGTCGCCGAAAGGAAGCGGCTGCAACCCGCATGGAGCATGGCAATTCGGCGGTCACCTCTTCCGCCAGATGGACCCCTCAGGCCCTCCTGGCTAACGCGCGTTCAGGTGGGCGACAAGCGGCGCGACCTGTTCGCAGTGCCCGGAATCGCAGCCGGTAGCGCGTATAAGAACAAGGCAATCCGTGGATCAAGCAACGCACAACAAGATCGTCTCCTTCATCTGGGGCATTGCGGACGATGTCCTGCGCGACCTGTTCAAGCGCGGCAAATACCCGGACGTGATCCTGCCGATGTGCGTTGTCCGGCGCATGGACGCAGTGCTCGAGCCGACCAAGAAGAACGTGCTCGCGGCCAAGCAGATGCTCGACGAGGCGCGCATCACCGAGCAGCGCGCGGCGCTGTGTGATGCCGCAGGGCAGGCCTTTTACAACACCTCGAAGTTCACCCTGCGCGACGCCGAGCAGGTGCCGCTGCTCGAAGACGGCGGCATCGAAGCCTTCATGCGCCGCGAGGTCCTGCCCTACACGGCCGATGCGTGGATCAAGGAAGACGCCACCAAGATCGGCTACGAGGTGAGCTTCACGCGGCACTTCTACAAGCCGCAGTCGCTGCGCACGCTGGAGGAGATCAGCGCCGATATCCTGGCCATTGAAAAAGAGGCAGAGGGGCTGCTGGACGGGCTGCTGGAGGCGGGGGCCAAGGCATGAAGAAGAAGGCCGCCCCTTCACCCCAAGAGCCCAGGCCCACCTCGCTACAGCCAGAGGAGCGCAAACAACGCAGCCCGGCCGCCGAGACGGAAACGTCCGCTGTCGTCGCTGCGGCGGGCCTGCTCTCGGACTTGCGCAGGCTCATCGAGTCCGCGCGCCAGCGGATTGCAACGGTCGCCTATTCCACCCAGGTGTTGCTCTGTTGGCACCTGGGACGACGCCTCTTGCATGAGAATCTCCAGGGGAGCCGGGCCGCGTATGGAAAGCAGATTCTCGTGACGGTGTCACGAGAATTGACAGTTGAGTTTGGAGCAGGCTTCGGCTACGCCCGCGTGAATCGTGCCGTTCAGTTTGCCCTGTTCTTTCCCGATCCGGAGATTGTGTCGACGCTGGCGACACAATTGAGCTGGAGCTGAAGGTGGGTGCCAAGGCATGAAGACAAAGGCCGATCCGAAAACCAAGACGGCTCTCTCGAAGACCATGGTGGTGTCGCCGGTCGAGCGTGCCTTCGACGAGATCGTCGAGCTGATCCGGGCCTCTCGCCAGCAGGCCGCCCGGGCGGTGAACACCGAGATGATCGATCTTTACTGGTGCATCGGCGACTACCTCCACCGCAAGATCGAAGCCGACGGCTGGGCCAAGGGAACGGTCGTTCAACTGGCCGCATACATCGCGCAGCGCGAGCCCGGCCGGCGCGGCTTCTCGCCGCAAAACCTCTGGCGCATGCGGCAGTTCTTCTTGGCCTACCGCGACGTGCCAACACTCTCATCACTGTTGAGAGAATTGCCGTGGTCATCGCATCTGCACATCCTCAGCCGTTCAAGGCGACCTGAACAACGCGAGTTCTACCTGCGCCTGGCGACGCAGAATCGCTGGCAGGTCAAGGAGGTAGCCAGACAGCTTGATGGTGGCCTGTTCGAGAGGGCGGTGCTCAGCCCGCCAAAACTCTCAACGGCGTTGAGAGAATTGCATCCTGCGGCTGCCAGCCATTTCAAGGACGCCTACCTCCTCGAGTTCCTGGACCTGCCCAGCGAGCATTCCGAAGCGGACCTGCACCAGTCGCTGTTACGGAATCTTGGACGATTTCTGACCGAACTCGGCCGCGACTTCTGCTACATCGGCTCCGAATACCCGGTGCAAGTCGGTGGTCAGGACTTCGCGCTCGATTTGCTGTTCTTCCATCGCGGCCTCAACTGTCTCCTGGCGATCGAATTGAAGGTCACCGCCTTTCAGCCCGAGCACCTGGGCAAGCTCAACTTCTACCTCGAAGCCCTCGACCGCGACGCGCGCAAGCCGCACGAGAACCCCGCGATCGGTTTGCTGCTATGCGCGTCGAAGGACAGCGAGGTGGTTGAATATGCCCTCAGCCGCACGCTCTCTCCCGCGCTGATTGCCGAGTACCAGACCCAGCTGCCTGACAAGAAACTGCTCGCGGCCAAGCTGCACGAGTTCTACGCCCTGAACGCGCCGGAGCAGGCCAGGGCCAAGGCCGCGAGCAAGCCGGCGACGCGGACAAAGAAGGGATCGAAGAAATGAAAGCTACCGAAGCCAAGCTGCTGAGCTTCCTGCAGAAGTCGCCGCAGTTCGTGATCCCGATCTACCAGCGCACCTACTCGTGGACCGACAAGCAGTGCCGCCAGCTCTGGGACGACATCCTGCGCGCCGGGTCGACCGACAACATCGCCGTGCACTTCATTGGCTCCATCGTCTATGTGGAGCAGGGGCTGTCGCAGGTCACGCACCAGGCGCCGCTGCTCGTGATCGATGGCCAGCAACGCCTGACCACCGTGGCGCTCCTGCTCGAGGCGCTGGCCCGCGCCATCGGCGACGGCGAACCGGTGGACGGCTTCTCCGCCGCCAAGCTGCGCCACTACTACCTCAGCAACCCGCTCGAAAGCGGCGACCGCTACTTCAAGCTGCTGCTCTCGCAAACCGACAACGCCTCGCTCAAGGCGATCATCAAGAACACCGAGCCGCCCAAAGAGCCTTCGCTGCGGGTGACGCAGAACTTCGCGCTGTTCACCGAGCTGCTCAAGGAACACAAGGGCGACCTCGCCCCGGTGTGCCGCGGCCTCGCCAAGCTGGTGGTCGTGGACATTGCGCTCAGCCGCGATCAGGACAACCCGCAGCTCATCTTCGAGAGCATGAACTCGACCGGCAAGGAGCTGAGCCAGGCCGATCTGATCCGCAACTTCATCCTCATGGGTCTCGAGCCGAACCTCCAGACTCGCCTGTACGAAGAGTACTGGCGCCCGATGGAGCAGGACTTCGGGCAGGAGGCCTACGGCACGCAGTTCGACAGTTTCATGCGCCACTACCTCACCGTGCGTACCGGCGACATCCCGCGCGAACGCGAGGTCTACGAGGCGTTCAAGGACTACTCGCGCACCACGCCCGTGCGGAACGCGGGCATCGAGGCCTTGGTGAAGGAGATCCGCGCCTTCGCCCGCTACTTCTGCGCGCTGGCGCTGGGCACTGAACAGGACGCCACCCTGAGTCTCGCCTTTCACGACCTGCGCGAGCTGAAGGTGGATGTCGCCTACCCGTTCCTGCTCGAGCTGTATCACGACTACGCCAGCGGCACGTTCAGCGGCGCCGACTTCGCGGCCGCGGTGCGGCTGGTCGAGGCGTATGTGTTCCGCCGCGCCATCTGTACCATCCCCACCAACTCGATGAACAAGACCTTCGCCACCTTCAGCAAGGTGCTGAAGAAGGACCGCTACCTCGAGAGCATCCGGGCGCACTTCCTCATGCTGCCCTCGTACCGGCGCTTCCCCGGCGACGACGAGTTCCGCCGCGACCTGCACACGCGCGATCTCTACAACTTCAGGAGCCGCAGCTACTGGCTGCGCCGACTGGAGAATCACGGCCGCAAAGAGCGCGTGCCGGTGGACGAGTACACCATTGAGCACATCCTCCCGCAGAACCCCGACCTGCCGGCGGCGTGGCGGCAGGCGCTCGGCGCGGAGTGGCAGCGCGTGCAGCAGCAGTGGTTGCATACCCTTGGCAACCTCACACTCACCGGCTACAACGCCGAGTACAGCGACCGCTCCTTCGCCGAGAAGCGCGACATGACGGGCGGCTTCAGGGAGAGCCCTCTCAAGCTGAACGCCAGACTCGGCCAGCTCGACGCCTGGAATGAAGCCGCGATCCAGGACCGCGCGGGGCGGCTTGCCGATCAGGCGCTCACGGTGTGGATCGCGCCCAAGCTCGATGCAGCGACCCTGGCCGTCTATCAGCCGGAGAAGGTGCCTGCGACCGGCGGCTACACCATCGACGACCATCCGAACCTGCTTACGCCCGGCCTGCGCACGGTGTTCGAAGCCTTCCGCAAGGAAGTGCTCGCGCTCGACGCTTGCGTGAGTGAGGAGTTCTATAAGCCTTACGTGGCCTACAAGGCCGAGACCAACTTTGTAGACTTGGTGTCGCAGGCCAAGCGCATGAAGCTCACGCTCAACATGCCCTTCTCCGAGATCAGCGACCCGAAGGAGCTGTGCAGGGACGTGACGAACGTCGGCCACTATGGCAACGGCGATGTGGAGGTTGGCCTCAAGTCGCTCGATGAACTGCCCTACGTGATGGGCCTCGTGCGCCAGTCCTACGAGCGCCAGATGGGCGACGGCGGCCAGCCATGATCGCCGAGCTCAAGCCGTATGCGGAATACAAGGAGTCGGGGCTGCCGTGGCTTGGGCAGGTGCCGAGGCACTGGGAGACCCGGCGATTGCGGCACGCGGCTGACATGCGAGTGAGCAACGTCGATAAGCACACGAAGCCGGCCGAGACGCCGGTGCGGCTGTGCAACTACGTGGAGGTCTACAAGAACGAGCGCATCCGCGAATCAACCCGTTTCATGCCCGCAACGGCAAGTGAGGACGAACGAGTCCGATTCGGGCTTTGCAAGGGTGATGTGCTGATCACGAAGGACTCAGAGCAGTGGAACGACATTGGCGTGCCAGCGCTCGTCGAGTTCGAGGCGCCGGACTTGGTCTGCGGGTACCACCTTGCGATTCTCCGCTCGCGACCTGGCCTGTATGGGCCGTTTCTTCATCGGGTGCTCGAGAGCCACTTCATCGCCGCGCAGTTCCACGTCGAGGCGAATGGAGTCACTCGCTACGGGCTGTCGCACGGGGCGATCCAGGGCGTAGCTATCCCGCTTCCCCCGTCCTCCGAGCAGGCGGCGATTGTGCGGTTTCTGGACTGGGCAAACGGTCGGCTGGAGCGGGCGATCCGGGCGAAGCGGAAGGTGATCGCGCTGCTCAACGAGCAGAAGCAGGCCATCATCCACCGCGCCGTCACCCGCGGCCTCGACCCCTCCGTCCCCCTCAAACCCTCCGGCATCCCCTGGCTCGGCGACATTCCGCAACATTGGGAGGCTTGGCGCATCAGCCGATGCGCCCGAGTTGGAGATGGTTCGACTCCATCTCGTGGCACACCGGCCTATTGGAACAATGGCACTTATCCTTGGCTCAACAGTTCGCAAGTGAATCGCGGGTTTATCGACAGCGCTGACCAGTTCGTGACGCCAACTGCTTTGCGTGAGTGTCATCTCCCGCGCGTTCCGGCAGGAAGCGTGCTTGTGGCCATCACAGGTCAAGGCAAGACCCGAGGCACAGCTGCGCTGCTTGGGTTTGAAGCCACGATCAATCAGCACGTCGCCTTTGTTGCGCCTCGAACGAATGTAGTTTCCCCGGAGTTCCTTCATCTCGCGCTTGTTGCCGCCTATCAAACTCTGCGAGCGTTGAGCGAAGATTCCGGCAGCACAAAAGGGGCGCTCACCTGCGAAGACCTGAAGCGATTCAAGGTTGGGCTGCCGCCCCTTCTAGAGCAGACCGTGCTAGTCCGACACATACGTGTAGAAACGCAAACGCTGAATAGCGCCATCTCCCGCCTCGAACGCGAGATCGACCTCCTCCGCGAATACCGCACCCGCCTCGTCGCCGATGTAGTGACCGGCAAGCTCGATGTGCGCGAGGCAGCGGCGCGGCTGCCCGACGAAGCCGCGCCTGACACCACCGACGACGACGCCGACCCGAGCCTCGATCCCGAAGCCGCTGACGACGCGGCGATCCCATGATCACCGACCGCAGCTCCATCTATCTCGAGGGCCTGGTGCGCGAGCTCTGCCAACTGCCGCACGAGACCGATTGGTTGGAGTTCAAGGTCGACAACTCCGACCCGCAGGAGCTGGGTGAATACGTCTCCGCTCTGGCGAACGCGGCGGCGCTCAGTGGCAAGACCTTTGCCTATGTGCTCTGGGGCGTCGAGGACACCGCCCACCGCATCGTCGGCACGAGCTTCTCACCTGCGACGGCCCGCAAGGGAAACGAGGCCCTTGAGAGCTGGCTCCTTCGCCTGCTGCAGCCGCAGGTGGAGTTCCGCTTCACGGAGCTTGGCATCGACGCTCAACGCGTGGTGCTGCTCGAGATCGCGGCGGCCGCGAGTCGCCCCGTGCGCTTTGCGGGCACCGAGTTCATCCGCGTCGGCAGCTACAAGAAACTGCTCAAGGACTTTCCAGAAAAGGAACGGGCGCTGTGGCGTGGCTTCGAACACGCGCCGTTCGAAGCCGGCGTGATCGTCGCGCACGCCAGCGGCGATGAGGTGCTGCGACTCCTCGACTATCCGTCCTATTTCGAGTTGTTGCGGCAGCCCCTTCCCGACGGACACGCGGCGATTCTGGACGCGCTTCGCCGCGACCACTTGATCGCGGCGAACGGGGCGGGCGCATGGGACATCACACAGCTCGGCGCGCTAACGCTGGCGCGCGACCTGAGAGGCCTTGGCCGCCTGGCTCGCAAAGGTTTGCGTGTGGTCGTGTATCGCGGCACTGGCCGGGTCGCGAGCGAACGCGAGTACGAAGAGTTCCGCGGCTACGCCAGCGCGTTTGACGCGATGATCCGAAACATCATGGGCCTTCTGCCAGCTGCGGAGATCATCGAGGCGGGGCTCAGGCGCAGCCTCACGGCCTACCCCGAAATCGCCGTGCGGGAACTCGTCGCCAACGCGCTCATCCATCAGGATTTCACGGTAACCGGCGCCGGCCCCATGGTCGAGATCTTCGAGGGGCGCGTGGAGATCACGAATCCGGGCGAGCCGCTGGTGGCGACCGATCGCTTCTTGGACAGCCCGCCGCTTTCCCGCAACGAGGGTCTGGCCTCACTACTGAGGCGCTTTCACATCTGCGAGGAGCGCGGGAGCGGCATCGACAAGGTCGTGGCAGCCACCGAATCCGAGTTGCTGCCGCCGCCCCGATTCGAGCGGCCACCAGGCTTCACTCGTGCCACGCTCTGGGCCTCGCGGCCACTGACGGCGATGGACAAAGAGGAACGTGTCCGCGCGTGCTACCTCCACGCGGGGCTGATGTACCTTCGGGGCTCGTTTCTGACGAACGCTTCGATCCGCGAGCGGTTCGGCATCAGCTTCCCGAACCGCGCCACCGCGTCGAGGCTGATCCGTGATGCGCTGGGCAGTGGATTGATCGTGCCGCGCGACCGCGATGCGGCGCCCAGCCAGATGAAGTACCTCCCCTGGTGGGCGGTAGCGGTGCGCCCATGACCCACCGCTCCGGTGTTGATGAGGCACCCGATTCCACCCGCAGAGGCAAGTCTTTGACCCAGCGATCTTCATGTCAATCAAGGACTTGCATCGATCAACGGGCTGTTGATGGGCTGTTGATGGGCGATGTCGAATTGCGAGGAACGAGGCTCCCTTGACCACCGACACCAGCGAGAAAGGCCTCGAAACCCTCATCATGCGGCACATGACCGGCGAGGATGGTCTCGCCGTCACGCCGAACAATGTCGCCGAACGACCGCCGGCGTACGGCGGCACCGGCTACACCGCGGGCAGCGCGAAAGACTACGACCGCGCCCACGCGCTCGACGTGCCGCAGCTCTTCGCCTTCCTGCGCGTCACCCAGGCAGAGGCGTTCAAAAAGCTGGCGCTGGCCGACGCGAACGACGCCACGGACATCAACCGCCTCAGGTTCCTTGCCCGGCTCTCGTCCGAAACGGCCAAGCGCGGCGTCATCGATGTATTGCGCAAGGGCGTGGCGCACGGGCCGGTGCACTTCGATCTGTTCTACGGCACGGCCTCAACGGGCAATGCCAAGGCCGAGGCGCTGCACGCGCAGAACCGCTTCTCGATCACGCGCCAACTCGCCTACAGCATGGACGAGACGCGCCGCGCGCTCGACCTGGGCCTGTTCATCAACGGCCTGCCCATCGCGACCTTCGAGCTGAAGAACAACCTCACCAAGCAGACCGTCGAAGATGCCGTCGAACAATACAAGCGCGACCGCTCGCCGGCCGAGCGGCTGTTCGAGTTCGGCCGCTGCGTGGTGCACTTCGCGGTCGACGACAGCGAGGTCGAGATGTGCACCGAACTGGCAGGCAAGCGGTCGTGGTTCCTGCCCTTCAACAAGGGCTACCACGACGGCGCGGGCAACCCGCCCAACCCGCACGGCCTCAAGCCCGATTACCTCTGGAAAGAGGTGCTCACCCCGGCGGGGCTGACCAACATCCTCGAAAACTACGCGCAGATCGTCGAAGAGAAGGACCCGCGCACCGGCAGGAAGAAACGCCGCCAGGTGTGGCCGCGCTACCACCAGCTCAGTCTCGTGCGGCAGACGCTGGCCGACGTGCGCGCCATTGGGGCGGGCAAGCGCTACCTGATCCAGCACTCGGCGGGCAGCGGCAAGTCGAACTCCATCGCCTGGCTTGCGCACCAGCTCATTGGCTTGAAGCGCGACGGCGGTCAGGCAAACGGGGAGGTCTTCGACTCGGTGATCGTGGTCACCGACCGGCGCCTGCTCGACGAGCAGATCCAGACGACCATCAAGCAGTTCATGCAGGTGGGCGCGACGGTGGGCCACGCCGAACGGTCGGGTGACCTGCGCAAGTTCATCGAGGAAGGGAAGAAGATCATCGTCTCGACGGTGCAGAAGTTCCCCTTCATCCTCGACGAGATCGCGCTTGATGCCGGCAAGACCTTTGCCATCATCATCGACGAAGCGCACTCAAGTCAGGGCGGCAAGACCTCGGCGGCGATGAGCCAGGCGCTCGGCGCCCCGGCTGCGGGTGAGGATGACGGACCCGACCCCGAGGACACGGTGAACGAAGCGCTCGCCAAGCGCATGGCGGCGCGCAAGATGCTGAGCAACGCCAGCTACTTCGCCTTCACCGCCACGCCCAAAAACAAGACGCTGGAGATGTTTGGCGAGCCGCTGCCGCCCGACGCCGAGGGCAAGGTCAGGCACCGGCCCTTCCACAGCTACACCATGAAGCAGGCGGTCGAGGAGGGTTTCATCCTCGATGTGCTGAAGACCTACACGCCGGTGGACAGCTACTACAAGCTGGTCAAGAAGACCGAAGACGACCCGGAGTTCGACACCAAGCGGGCGAAGAAAAAGCTGCGCCGCTATGTCGAGAGCCACGACCACGCGATCCGGCTCAAGGCCGAGATCATGGTGGACCACTTCCACGAGCAGGTGCTGGCCGCCGGCAAGATCGGCGGGCAGGCGCGGGCGATGGTGGTCACGAGCGGAATCGAACGGGCGATCCAGTACTTCAACGCCTTCAAGGCGTATCTGGTGGAGCGCAAGAGCCCGTATCAGGCGATCGTCGCGTTCTCGGGCGAGCACGACTACGGCGGCGCCAAGGTCAGCGAGGTGTCGCTCAACGGATTTTCAAGCCGCGACATCGCCGGCAGGATCCAGACCGACCCTTACCGCTTCCTGATCTGCGCCGACAAGTTCCAGACCGGCTACGACGAGCCGCTGCTGCACACGATGTACGTGGACAAGCCGCTCTCGGGCATCAAGGCGGTGCAGACGCTGTCGCGGCTCAACCGTGCGCACCCGCAGAAGCATGACTGCTTCGTGCTCGACTTCCAGAACAACAGCGAGGCGATCACCTTCGCGTTCCAGGACTACTACCGCACGACGCTGCTCGCGGAGGAAACCGACCCGAACAAGCTGCACGACTTGAAGGCGGCGCTGGATGCGGCGCAGGTGTACTCGCCCGAGCAGGTTCAACGACTTGTCGAGCTATTCCTCGGTGGCGCGGACCGAGACCAGCTCGACCCGATCCTCGATGCCTGCGTCGCGGTCTATGTGAACGGCCTCGACGAGGACCGCCAGGTCGACTTCAAGGGCAAGGCCAAGGTGTTTTGCCGCAGCTACAGCTTCCTTTCGTCGGTGATTCCGTACAGCAACGCGGAGTGGGAGAAGCTGTCCATCCTGCTCAATCTGCTGACGCCGAAGTTGCCCGCGCCGCAGGAGGAGGACCTTGCCAAGGGCATTCTCGAAGCCATCGACATGGACAGCTACCGCGTCGAAAAGAAGGCAGTGCTGAAGATCGCGCTGCCGGACAGGGCGGCAGAGATCGAGCCCGTGCCGACGGATGCGGGCGGCCGCAAGCCCGAGCCCGAGATGGATCGGCTAAGCAACATCCTGAAGACGTTCAACGATCAATTCGGCACGCTGTTCACCGATACCGACCGGGTCGCCAAGCGCATCCGTGACGACATCGCGCCGCAGGTTGCCGCGGACATGGCCTATCGGAACGCCAAGGAGAATACGCCGCACACCGCGCGCATGGCGCACGACCAGGCGCTGGGCAAGGTGATGCAACTGCTGCTGAAGGACGACACCCAGGTCTACAAACAGTTCGTCGAGAATGAGTCGTTCAAGCGCTTTGTCGGCGACATGATGTATGCGATGACGAGTGCTTGATTGTCCTTTTGCCTTGAATAGGCGGGACGCTGCATGAATGCTGGCGACTCGGACGTCACCTCTTCCGCCAACCCTCACCCAAGCGCAGCACGCAGGCTATGCCGCGAGCGCCCCGGGCGCACTGACCGCCGCGTGCGGCACGTCGTCAGCAGGGTTGTCCGCACCCGCCGCCGCTTCGATCCACGCCGCCTTGCGCGGCAACACGACTTGCGTCAGCCATGAGTCGATTTCGCGCGCCGGTTTCGCGCCGCTGAACAGAAAGCCCTGCATGACGCTGCACCCCAGGCGTCGCAGCACCTGCATCTGGCGCAGGTTCTCCACGCCTTCGGCAACGACGCGCAAATTCAGCGACCGCGCCAGCGCCATGATCGCCGTCACCACGGCCAGGCTCTGTGGTGTTGTGTCCAGATCGCGAATAAAACTGCGGTCGATCTTCAGCTCGCTGATCGGCAATGTGGTCAGATAGGCGAGCGACGAATAGCCGGTGCCGAAATCGTCGATCGAGATCTGCACGCCGATCTGGTTCAGGCGGTGCAGGGTCGGGATGACGTTGTGCAACTCCTTCATCAATCCGGTCTCGGTGATCTCGAGCTCGATCGCGGCCGGCGCCACGCCGCATGCGGTGACCGCGCTTTGAATCAATTCCACCAGGTCGGCGCGCTCGAAGATTCGCGTCGGCAGGTTCACCGCGATCGACAGGCCGACGCCGAAGCGGTCTTGCCAGGCGCGTGCCTGGCGCGCGGCCTCCCGCACCACCCATGCGCTCAGCGGAACGATGAGCCCGGACTCTTCAGCCAGCGGGATGAAGGCGGTGGGCGAAATCAGCTCGCCCCCGCGATTCCAGCGCATCAGCGCCTCGGCTCCCACCATGCGTGCAGTGCGCACGTCGATCTTGGGCTGGAAGTGCAGCACCAGCTCATTGCGCTCGATCGCCTTGTGCAGGGCACTCTCCAACTCGAGACTCTCGCGGCCTGGGCCGGCCTGGGCCGGGCTGTACAACGAGACATCGTCGCGTCCGGCGGACTTGACGGCGTGCATCGCAACGTCGGCGTTTTTCATCAGGTCGGCAGCACTCGTGCCGTCACGCGGGTAGAGCGCGATGCCGATGCTGGCCGTCATGAAGCATTCCTGCCCGCCCACGGTGATCGGTTTGCGCATCAGATCGAGAATGCGCGCGGCGACGGCCTGGGCCTCGCTCGCATCGACCACCACCGGCAACAACGCCATGAATTCGTCGCCCGTCAAGCGCGCCACCGCTTCGAGCGATTGCACCGGAGGCGGCTCGCCGGAACCGATGCCGGGTTCGAGCACCTGATCCGAGTGGCGCACGCATGTCTTCAAGCGTCGCGACACTTCGAGCAGCAGTTCATCGCCGGCCGAGTGACCGAGCCGGTCGTTGATGATCTTGAAGCGGTCCAGGTCGATCAGCAACAACGCCACCTGGTGCTGGGCCTGGCGTGCCGTGTCGATGGCACGCTCGATGCGCTGGATCAACTGGCGACGATTCGGCAACCCGGTGAGCGCGTCGAAGTTGTCGAGGTGCCGAATCTTGTCTTCGGCGACGCGCCGGTCGGTCAGGTCCTGGACGATGCCGGTGTAGCCGACGAGCCGGCCACCTTCCGCGAACTCGGGCTCGGCCTCGATGTGGACGCTGCGTTTGCGGCCGCTGCGCTGCGTCAACACCAGGTCGGTGGTCAGGGTCGCGGCGTGTTCAACGGCGTCGCGCAGCAGCGCGATCAGGTCAGCACGGTCTTTCGCCGACAGGACACGCAGCATGCGTGACAGGGATGGCGCTGCATGCAACGGAAACCCCAACACGCGCAGCGCTTCGGCCGAAAATCGCGGCGCGGCGCTGCCCGATTTCCATTCGAAACTTCCCATGCGCGCCAGATCCTGCGCCCGCGCCAGTTTCGCCTTGCTGCGCTCGAGTTCGAGCCGCGTGCGTGAGGCGCGCAGCAGGTAACGCAGGCGCCCGGCAAGCAGATTCCACTGGTTGGACTTGACGAAGAAATCGGTGGCGCCAGCCTCGTACGCACGGCTGATCGAAGCATCGTCGTCCAGGCCGGTGAGCATCAGCACCGGCAGGGCTCGCAGTCCGGTGCGGCGTCGCACCGCGCGGCAGGTTTCGAATCCATCCAACCCGGGCATGAGCGCGTCCAGCACCAGCACATCGGGCACAGCCCGGGCAAGACGCCGCAGCGCTTCTTCACCCGACATGGCCTGGGAAACGCTGAATCCACGCTCGCGCAGCGCGGCCGTGATGACCAACAGATTCACCTCGTCGTCGTCAACCAGCAGCACCTCGGGAGGCAGCGCCAACTCGTCGTCGGCCGGCAGGGGTCTGGAATCGATCACGACGTCAGCGCAAGTTGGTCGAGGGCCGGTTTCACGCTTTCGATTTCGGCACAGACAGCGTCCACACGCTGCTGCAGGCCTTCGGTGCGGCCCGCACGCACCGCCGCTTCGAGTTCGGCGCACAGGCTCGACAAGCGCAGGGCGCCGATGCTCGCCGAAGAAGACTTCAAGGTATGCGAGACATACCGAATGGCGTCGTTGTCGTTCGCCTGCATCGCGCTGCGCAACTGAGGTACCAGGCGCGCCAGGGAATCCTGGAACCCTTTCACGACACGGCCGATCAGTCCGTTGCGGCCCTGTGGGTCGAGTTCGCGCAGCCCCGACAGTGCTGCAGCGTCAAGGCACGCAATCGCGTGCACCCCCGATGCGCTGAGCAGCGCGCTGCGGTCTGGGGCGAGTGGTGAATCAATCGGGGTGGGCATCGACGGTTCGTCCGGTTTGTCAAGAAGGGCGGCGCGCACGCCGCTTCCAAGAATTTCCCGTTCCACCGAGACCCGGACCGGACTGTCGGCGCCTCTCGGGGTTCGAATGATTCTCGGCCACAACCTCGGTGCGCAAAGCCCGAAGCTGCGAAACAAAACGTAGATTTCGCACACTTGCCATTGGGTGCCGGCGCATGCCGTTGCGTGCTCCATCGGCCCTTAAGGAACGGCTTGCCCGCCTTCGCGGTCCTGCAGCACGCGCCACATCACTTTGCCCGATCCGGACTTGGGCAGGGCGTCGACGAATTCGACGATGCGCGGCGCCTTGTACGCCGCCATCTGTGCGTGTGACCATTCGATGATGTCTTGCGCCGAAGTCCGGCCCACCGCCTGTTCGCGCAAGACCACGACTGCCTTCACGGTTTCGCCGCGATAACTGTCGCGCGCGCCGATGACGCAGGCTTCCTGCACCGCCGGGTGCCGATACAAAAGCGCTTCCACCTCCGCCGGCCAGACCTTGAAGCCGCTTGCATTGATCATGCGCTTGAGCCGATCGGTCATGAAGAAGTAGCCTTCGTCGTCCATGCGGCCGAGGTCGCCGGTGCGGAAAAAGGATTTCCCATCGAGCTCGATGAAGGCCTCGGCGGTGGCTTGCGGATGGCGCCAATAGCCCTTGAACAGCATCGGCCCATGGGTCACGATTTCACCCGCCTCCCCCAGCGGCAATTCATGCAACGTGATCGGGTCGACGATGCGCGAGTCGACGCCGAAAATCGGAATCCCGAGGCATTGCAGCTTGGCGCGCTCCGGCGGGTTCGCATGGCTGGGCGCCGCCGTTTCGGTCAGGCCGTAACCTTCGGCAAAGGTCAATCCGAATTCATCGAGCAAGCGCTGCGCCACGGCTTGCGGCATCGCCGCACCACCGCCGCTGAGGTTGCGCAGGCTCGACAACTCGAAGCTGCGGTAATTGGGGCTGGCGAACAAGTCGATCACCATGGTCGGGATGCAGACCCAGTGCGTGACCCTGCAATGCGTGAGCAGACGCCCCGCCAGCTCGCGGTCCCAGCGCGGCATGATGACGCAAGTGCTGCCGACATAGGCAGAACCCAGCACCGAATACATCATGCCGGTGATGTGAAACATCGGCACCACAGCCAGTCCCACAGTCTCGGGGCCGGCGTGGCTCCACTGCCCACCCACGGCATTGGACATCAGCGTCGCGTGGGTGTGCATGCAGCCCTTGGGCAAGCCGGTGGTGCCCGAGGTATAGGGCAGCATCGCCAGGTCGTCCGGCTGCGCGGTGTGCGGGCCTGGCGCCAAACGCAAGGCCAGAGCGTCGGCCCAGCGCGTGGACTGCGCATGCGCGGCCGCGTCCAGCGCCGGCTCGCTGCGCAGCCACTGCTCCATCGTCGCCGGGGGCGCTTGCTGCGGGTCGATCGGGCCCGCCGGCATGGCGTCGCTGTAGCGCGCGACCAGCACATGGCGCACGCGCTCGGCCTGGGGCAGGGCATCGTTCGCGGCGTGCACGATGGGCGCGAGGTCGGCGCTGCAAATCACGACCCGCGTGCCCGGGTCGATGATGTAGTGCTTGAACTCCTCGGCGCGGTTCATCGGATTCACCGGAACGAGCACGGCGTTCGCGCACCAGACGGCGTAACACGCGGTCGCGAACTGCGGGCAGTTTTGCATGAACAGCGCCACGTTGTCGCCCGGGCCCACGCCGACGCTTTGCAACCAGCCGGCGATGGCGCGCGCCTGCTCGTGCAGTTGCGAATAACTGAGCACCTGGCCGAAAAACAGGTAGGCCGCCTTGTCGGGGTAACGCCGCGCCGTCACCTCGAGGTTGAACCACAGCGTGGTACGCGGAACGACCAGCTCGCGCGGCAGGCGTTTGGGCCAGATCTTGTGGTGCGGGGCAGCGGCATTCGATTCGGACACATTGACTCCTGACGCCGGTTCATGATCGCGAGATTGATTGGAACAGCCCCGGCAGCCGCAGGGAAGACGCCGGCACGATGGCGAGCATCAATGCTGCGGCCAGGGCACCGTCAAGCGGCAGGGTCGAGCCCATCACTTCGCCGGCCGCGCTGCCGCCGGGCGCGCGATCGGCAGCAAGACCGGCGGGCAGATCAACAGCGTCGGGGCCATGTCGAAATGGGTAGAGAGCAACAACAGCAGCGCGTCGCCCATCAATTGTGCACTTGCCGCGCACCGGCCTCGCATCAGGGGCAACGGTGATCCGCCCGTGTTTCCCCATGCTGCGCCAGTGGGCATTCGCCGCTGGCTGCTGATGGCTTGCGGCGGCCGCGAGAGTGCCGCGCCGTTGTTCGCCTACCGGCGCAACCCGACACCACAGCCAAGCACCGGGCCCGGCCCTTCGGGTTGGGCACGACCCAAAGCCCGACAGGCTCCGACGCTGAGTCTGGGCCGCGCAAGGCCGCCCAGACTCCTGGCCAGGCCCGCCCTTCAAACCCCCACGTATTGCTGCAGCACGCCCGGCTGCGCACGCAGCGCGCCGGAACTGCCCTGCCACACGACGCGGCCTTTTTCCAGGATGTAGTGGCGATCCGCCAGCCGCAACAAGGGCGCAATATTCTTGTCGATCACGATCAGCGCCAGGCCCGCCGCCTTCAGCCGCTCCAGGCAATGCCAGATCTCCAGGCGCACCCGCGGCGCCAGGCCCTCGGTCGCTTCATCCAGGATCAGCAGCAGCGGGTTCGTCATCAAGGCCCGGCCGATCGCCAGCATTTGCTGTTCGCCGCCGGAAAGGTTGGCTCCCAGATTGCGCTCTCGCTCACTCAGGCGCGGGAACATGGCGTAAACGCGGTCGAGCGTCCAGGCATCGGCCTGGCGAAAACGGTTCTCGGCGGTTGCAACCAGATTTTCACGCACCGTCAGGTTCGGAAATATCTGCCGGCCCTCGGGCACCAGCCCGATCCCGGCCCTTGCCACCCGATACGAAGGCTGGCCGTGGATCGCCAGTCCCTGCATCGTGATGCTGCCGCTGCGCGGCGCGAGCATGCCCATGATCGTCTTCACCGTCGTCGAGCGGCCCATGCCGTTGCGGCCGATGAGCGTGACGAATTCGCCGCGCTGAACTTCGAGCGACACGCCGAACAGCACCTGGCTGCTGCCGTAGGCGGTCTCGATCGCGTCGACGCGCAGCAGCGGCTGCGTCATGCGGGCGGCTCCTGATCGCCCAGATAGGCCTCGCGCACATCGGCGTTGCTGCGAATCTGGTCGGCCGTGCCGCTGGCGATGGCGCGGCCATAGACCAGCACCGTGATGCGATCGGCGAGCGCAAACACGGCGTCCATGTCGTGCTCGACGAGCAAAATCGTGTAGCGGCCTTTCAGGGCTTGCAGCATCGTCACCACACTGGCCGACTCGGCGTGGCTCATGCCGGCCATGGGTTCGTCGAGCAGCAACAGCTTCGGACTGGCGGCCAGCGTCATCGCGATTTCCAGCTGGCGCCGCTGCCCATGCGCGAGCGCCGCGACACTGGTGTGCTCAAACCCGGCCAGGCCTGCCAGGGCCAATGCCGCGCGCGCCGGCTCGGTCAGCGCCGGCTCATCGGCGGCGGCGCGCCAAAAGCGAAAGCTGTGCCCCGCGTGCGCCTGCACCGCGAGGCTCACGTTTTGCAGCACCGTGAAATCGCTGAATACGGAAGTGATCTGGTACGAGCGGCACAGGCCTGCGAGCGCGCGGCGAAACGTCGGTTCATGCGTCACATCGCGTCCGTCGAACACGATGCGCCCGGCGTCACTCTTCATTTCACCGCTGAGCTGGTGGATCAGCGTCGTCTTGCCCGCGCCGTTCGGGCCGATGATGGCGTGGATCTCACCTGGCGCCAGCGTCAATGAAAGCTGGTCGGTCGCGACCAGGCCGCCGAAGCGCTTGACCAGGCCCTCGACCGAGAGCGCGGTCACTGGGTAACCTCCGTGCTTCGCACTGCGGTGCGAGCCCCCTTCGGAACGGCCGGGCGGGGGCTCATTGGGTAACCTCCGTGCTTCGCACTGCGGTGCGAGCCCCCTTCGGAACGGCCGG
>Ga0315272_10000368_pt1 | contig 22473 bp, 20 predicted proteins | sample C3_middle_MG_FD_203918 | JGI IMG/M metagenome (GOLD analysis project Ga0315272, IMG submission 203918) | Sediment microbial communities from Yellowstone Lake, YNP, Wyoming, USA - C3_middle | ecosystem: Environmental > Aquatic > Freshwater > Lake > Sediment | place: USA: Wyoming | collected...
CTTTAAAAAGTTTTCAAAAGCATACTAACTACTTTATAATATATTAGTTATAGATACTTTAACTATGAAAAAATCAAAAACATCGAGGTTACTGCATGCACTCTGTGTAATCTTTTTTATATCGTTAAGTGGTATTATTACTGCGCAGCCGAAGCAGCAGTACTATGAACTTAAAATTTACAGAGTAGCCGATAAATCACAGGAAAGCATTATTGATGCCTATCTTAAGGACGCATATATTCCTGCTCTCCATCGTTTAGGAGTTCCGGTTGTAGGCGTTTTTAAACCGGTAGAAGCAGATACGGCTTTTGGGAAACTGGTATATGTTTTTACTCCCTTTAAGACTTCAGAACAATATTTTCAGATCAATGACAAGCTGGAAAAAGATAAGGTTTTCCTAGAAGCAGGAAAAGCGTTTCTTGATGCACCTTATGATAATCCGCCATTTAAACGCTATGAGAGTGTTTTTATGAAAGCTTTCTCGAAGATGCCTGCATTCAGAGTTCCTAATTTCACTACCAGTCGTGAAGAAAGAATCTATGAGCTAAGAAGTTATGAGAGTGCAACAGAAGCCAGGGCGACAAAGAAAATTCAGATGTTCAATGAAGGCGGTGAGATAGGTATCTTCGAGAGTATCGGTGCGAATGCAGTGTTCTATGCACAGGTTCTGTTAGGAAGTCAGAAGCCCCGCCTAATATACATGACCTCATATGCTGATATGAAATCGCATGATGAGCATTGGAAAGCATTTGGTGCTACTGACGGCTGGAAGAAGCTGTCAGGTATGGAAGAATACAAAAATACAGTATCAAAAGCGAATCCATACCTGCTGCATCCGACATCTTATTCAGATTTCTGATATACCTCACCCCCTCAATCCCCCTCTCCCGGTGTGAGAGGGGGAAGATATCTGCACGGCATACATTTTTATAATGAATTAAAGTCCCTCCACAGGGGAGGGATTTAGGAAGAAGTTATGCCGGAAAGCTGATCTTACTTATTACATCATCAACTTCTGCTTTGCTTAATTCGTGGTCGGGCAGATTATTCTCAAAATACTTCTCATAAGCGGAGATATCAAAATGTCCATGTCCACTGAGGTTGAAGAGAATCGTTCTTGAAACCCCTTCGATATCAGCTCTTCTTGCTTCGTCGAGTGCACCCGCTATGGCGTAGGTAGATTCAGGCGCAGGAAGAATACCTTCTGTACGGGCGAATAGCACACCCGACTCAAAACATTCCCTCTGCATTTTAGCTTTCGCCTCAATGAGTCCGTCTTTAAGCAGCTGGCTTACAAGAACTCCTGCACCATGATAACGCAGACCGCCTGCATGAATTTTTTCAGGAATGTAATTATGACCAAGAGTATACATTGGGAGGAGGGGAGTCATACCTGCTGAGTCACCAAAGTCGTACATGAATTTACCTTTAGTAAGTTTTGGACATGAAGCCGGCTCAACTGCAACGAATCGTGTTTTCTTGCCATGCTGAAGGTTTTCGCGAAGAAATGGGAATGCAATTCCTGAAAAATTGGATCCGCCGCCAAAACAGCCGATTACAACATCGGGATAGTCGCCGGCTTTTTCCATCTGAATCAGCGCTTCTTCTCCGATTATCGTCTGGTGAAGAATTACATGGTTCAGCACGCTGCCGAGGGAATATTTTGTATATGCATCCTGAACTGCCACTTCCATAGCTTCAGATATTGCGATACCGAGACTTCCGGGGGAATCAGGATCTAATTCAAGGACTTTCCTTCCGAATTCAGTCATTGTACTTGGTGATGCTACAACTTTAGCATTGTAAGTGTTCATTAAAAGTTTTCGTCCGGGTTTTTGATTATAGCTTACCTTAACCATAAAAACCAGCAGTTCGAGTCCAAAATAGTTGCAGGCGAAGCTCATTGCACTTCCCCATTGGCCTGCACCGGTTTCAGTGGTTATTCTTCTTACACCCTCTTTCTTGTTGTAATATGCCTGAGGAATAGCTGTATTGGCTTTATGTGAGCCTGAATAATTGCCACCTTCATATTTATAATAGATTTTGCTTTTTGTACCGAGAGCCTTCTCAAGATTCAGAGCTCTGAACAATGGAGCAGGCCTGTAAGTTCTGTAAAGATCCAGGACTTCATCAGGTATATCGATATATCTTTCTGCCGATACCTCCTGTTTAATCAGTTCCATCGGGAATATAGGGGCTAAGTCCTCAGGTCCGACTGGCTGACGGGTAACAGGATGCAGAGGAGGCATAGGTTTATTTGGCATATCAGGTATAATATTATACCATTGCCTTGGCATTTCACTTTCATTTAGGATAATTTTTCTGATCTTCTCCATTGTTTTAAATATTAAGGTTTCAATTTTTTTAAAATAAAAAGGCACACTGTGAACAGTGTGCCTCTATAAAAAATATCTTTTACTGATTATATAATGGCTTGTTTCACAGCTGAATCGGATAAGCTGCGCCACGACCATATATAAAAAAGTTTTGTGTTCATGAGGACAAAAATAATCAAAAAATTAAAATACTATTCAATTATCGGGTTATTTTTAAAAATTTCAATCAAAAAGTGCATTTTACCATCAAATTAATTAATAATCAGCAAATTTATGATTATTCAAGAACTTTTGCTCCGAGATGTCTCAGGTCATCAAAGAACCCGGGGTATGATTTAGCCACACACTGAGAATCCCTAATTGATACTTTTCCTGAAGCACCCAAAGCGGCAACTGCAACAGCCATTGCGATACGATGATCATCATGTGATTCAACTCTTGCTCCCCCTGGCTGGCCTCCTGTTACAGTCATAATATCACCGGTAATTTCAACTTTAATTTTCATTTTTTGAAATTCCTCTTTCAGTGTTTCAGCGCGGTTACTTTCTTTATGGATAAGCCTGGTAACACCTTTGATTGACGATGTCCCTTCGCAGTAAGAGGCAAGTGCCACTAGAGGAGGAAAAAGATCGGGTGATTGGGTAGCATCGAATTCGAAGGCATTCATTTTTGATTTGGAGATCTCTATAAAGTCTTCTCCTTCAGTAAATTCAGCACCTGCTGATCTAAGGGCCTTCAAGATAGCCATGTCGCTCTGCCGGCTGTTGTGCCTCAGTCCTGTGACTTTCAATTGTCCGTTTATGGCTCCGGCTACGAGAAGAAAAGCACCTCCGCTCCAGTCACCTTCTACTGTATAAGTATGCGGTATATATTTCTGATTTCCCGGAATGTGAAATGTGATATAGTCTGAATTGTCGATTCTGATACCATATGACTTCAGAAGCTCGATCGTCATATCGATATATGGCCTGCTTTTTAGATTGTTTACTTTTATTTCAGAATCTTTGGAAGCAAGGGGCAGAGCGGTAAGAAGTCCGGTCAGCAACTGACTGCTTACAGAGCCGTCGATTTCGCATTTTCCTCCATTTATTGGACCTTGTATTGTAAGAGGAAGAAAACCTCCTGATGTGGTACATTTAACACCAAGCTGGGTTAGCGCTTCCTCGATCATCGACATTGGCCTCTTTTTTAATGAATTAGCGCCAACGAGGGTAATTTCAGCAGGATATAATGCCACTACCGGAGAGAACATCCGTATTGCCAGACCTGATTCTCCGCAGTTGAGTTTTGTTTCCTTCAGCGTGGCAGAACCTGTTATTTTCAGTTCATTCACCTGAGGATCCACTCTGGCTCCGAGTCCGACGGCAATACTCATTGCAGCCAGCGAGTCATCACAGTACGACGGATTATGGATTACACTCTTGCCGTCAGCAAGTAACGCTGCTGCTATTGCCCGTTGAGTCATACTCTTTGAAGCCGGAGCTTTAATATTGCCTTTTAATGCGGACGGTTCCAGATGTCTTTCCATAAGTGAAAATAGTTTTATTTTTTATCAGTACTGCTCTTATCACCATTATTCATAACCTTCATCTGATGATTAATTGATTCCTGGTGAATAGCTTTGAAAATTGTATCAATCAGCTCAGAACTAAGTCCTTTAGCCAGCCCTTTGGCAACAACCTTATTAATTATTTCGTCCCATCGGGTTGTCTGCAAGATAGTGATATTATTTTCCTTTTTATAGCGGCCGATAGTTTCTGCAACTTTCATTCTTTGCTCCATCAGATCCAGCAGATGATCATCATAGACATCTATTTGCTGTCTCAGTTCTCCCAAAACATCCAGTAATTTGGGGTCAGTTGTGTTGGGATTACGAAAAATCAGTCGGCTTATGAGTTCTTTCAGATCATTTGGCGTCAGCTGTTGCGCTGCATCGCTCAAAGCTTTTAACGGGTCAATATGTGATTCGATCATGAGCCCGTCAAAATTAAGATCCATAGCTTTCTGGGAAATCTCATGCAGAAATCTTCTAGCTCCGCCGATATGGCTAGGGTCGCAGATTATTGGTAAATCGGGTATTCTCCTGCGCAATTCGATGGGCAACTGCCAGTTAGGCTGATTACGATAGAGTGTTTTTTCATAAGATGAAAAGCCCCGGTGTATAGCACCAATTCTTGTGATGCCTGCTTTTGCAATCCTTTCTATTGCACCAATCCACAGCTCAATATCAGGGTTTATTGGATTCTTAACCAGAACCATAACATCGACTCCGTTCAGCGCGTCCGATATCTCCTGAACTGTAAAAGGGTTAACAGAAGTCCTGGCGCCAATCCAAAGCATATCAATTCCATATTTAAGGGCTTCATAAACGTGCTTTTCATTCGCCACTTCCGTACCGACCATCAAGCCTGTCTCCTGTTTGACTCTTCTCAGCCATTTGAGGCCTTCGCTGCCAACGCCTTCAAAGGAATTCGGACGTGTTCTGGGCTTCCAGATGCCAGCCCTGTAAACACTCACCTCTTTCAGCTGAGCAAGTTGGGTTGCTGTAGCCATTACCTGTTCCTCGGTCTCAGCGCTGCATGGACCGGCGATCATAAAAGGTCTGCCTTTATAGCCTCTCCAGTCCTTGATAAGTGTGTTCTTAAGATTTACTTCCATATTGATAATTTTTATTATTTCATTTTAAATGGTGCATGATGCAGGTTGCAAGTTGCATGGGTCACATAGAATTTTACCCTGGACCCTGCACCCTGGACCCTGCACCTAATTCAATATCTTCCTTATCTTATTAGCCTCTTCCATAAGGGCTTTCAGTCCGTTAATATCTTTTTCAGAAATCATTTTTCTGAATGCATTCATCTTTTCGGTGTATGTATCCATAACTTCCAGGATATACTGTGAATTTTCGAGGAAGATAGGCGCCCAGGTCTCCCCGTTGCTTTTTGCAAGCCTGACTGTACTTTCAAAACCTCCGCCAGCCAGGGTGAGGATATTCTGCTCTTCCTGTTCCTTCTCAAGAACGCTCAGGGCAAGAGAGAATGAAGTAATATGTGAAATATGCGATATGTATGCAACATGCTCATCATGTTCTCTGGAATTCATATACACTTTATGCATATTTAGCAGGTCGAGCATTTTTTCAACTTTACCGAGGGCGTCAGCATCACTGAGTTCTTTATCGCAGATGATTGCAGTCTTATAATCGAACAGTTTCCCTATAGCGGCTAAAGGACCGGAATATTCTGTCCCGGCCATAGGATGGACTGCTACATATCTTCCCCGTGCCGGATGATTTTCACTGGCTTTTGCAATACTCCCTTTTGTTGAGCCCATATCTGTTACGATCTTCGAAGTGCCTGCTATCCTGTCGAGTATGACTGGAAGCATTTTACAGTTTGTATTAACAGGGGTGGAGAGAATTATCAGATCACTTTTATCAATTGCATTTTCAAGTGTGTCATGCTCATCGATCAGACCGCACAGCAGAGCTATATTCTGATGATGCATATTTGAATCGACGCCAATTATTTTATTCGCAAAACCTCTCTTCCTGAGGTCAACCATCAACGATCCGCCTATAAGTCCTATTCCGATAACAGCTACTACCATTTTTATTTTATTAGTTTTATTAATCTTTCTTTTGCTTCTGTAAGTCTTTTTTCATTGGCACACAGTGAAATACGAATATATCGTTCTCCGTTTTTTCCGAAAATGAAACCCGGTGTTATGAATACCAGGCTCTTTTGCAGGATATTCTCAATATATGATTCACAATCAGGAATATTATCTGGTATCCTGCCCCAGACAAACAGGCCAACCTGTTTTTTATCAAAGTTGCATCCAAGCAATTCCATAATTTCCACGACAATTTTTCTGCGGCGGCTATATGTGATGTTAACTTCGGAATACCACGATTCAGGATTGTGAAGAGCTTCGATAGCTGCCATCTGCATTGCCAAGAACATTCCCGAGTCCATATTGCTCTTTACTTTAAGAATTTCTTTTATGTATCCGGCATCGCCTCCAACCATACCAACTCTCCATCCTGCCATATTGTGCGATTTACTGAGGGAGTTTAATTCGAGGGAGATCTCTTTTGCGCCTTCTGCTGCCAGGATGCTTAAATACCTGTCATTCTGAATGAAGCTGTAAGGATTATCATTGCAGATAAGTATTTTATGTTTCCTTCCAAAAGCAACAAGTTTTTCAAAGAGTGCCGGAGAACCGCTGGCACCGGTTGGCATATTGGGATAATTGACCCACATCAGTTTTACCTTGCTGAGATCGCTGTTTTCCAGTGATGCAAAATCTGGAAGCCAGTCGTTCTCTTCCTTCAGGTCATATTTTCTTACTATTCCGCCGACAAGATTTGTAACCGAAGAATAGGTTGGATATCCCGGATCGGGAATCAGAACCTCATCACCGTGATTGACAAATGCCATACTGATATGCATAATTCCCTCCTTACTACCCATTAAAAGAAGGATTTCATTATCTGCATTAAGGCTGACATGAAAGTATTTCATGTACCATTCCGAAAATGCAGTTCTCAGGGCTTTAATCCCCGTATAGCTTTGATAGCCGTGTGAACCGGGTTTTTTCGCCTCCGCGATCAGAGCTTCAATAGTATTTTCAGACGGAGCCTGGTCGGGACTCCCTATGCCAAGATTTATTACATCAAGGCCTTCTCTTCTCATCCTGTCAATCTGGGCAAGTTTCTGAGAGAAATAATATTCCTGCACATTACCTGTGCGGTCAGCGGGTTTAACTATCATAAAGCATATCTCCTTTAAAGTAAACGCCAAGAATTTCCAGGTTACTGGTATACTTATCAAGAACCCTTTTGATTATGTCTGATTTAGTATTTTTATTAAGTTCCAGATCGAGGTAAAACATATATTCCCATTCTCCGTTGAGGCGTGGTACGGACTGGATCTTTGAAAGGTTTATATCCAGTTCGGCAAGTTTCACAAGAACTTTTGCCAGCGATCCGGGTTTATGTCCGGTTGAAAAACATATCGAAACTTTGTTGCCGCGTGAATTCCCTTTTTCTTCCTCACCTATCACAAGAAACCTTGTATAGTTTTGTTTATACGTTTCAATTCCGGGAGCAAGGATTTCAAGGCCATATATCTCTGCGGCATGTGCCGGCGCTATTGCTGCCACACCTTTCACTTTGGTTTCACTTATCTGTTTGGCGCTTCCGGCGGTATCGTCGCTTTCAATGAGTGTTATTGCAGGAAACTGGTTAAGAAATGTCATACATTGGGCAATGGCTACGGGATGTGACCTGATTTCCCTGATATCTGTTATCTTCTGGTTGGGCATTGCCATGAGGTTCTGTTTGATACGGAGATTATGTTCTCCGAGTATCTTCATGCCTGATTCTCTGATAAGTGTATAATTATAGAGAATGCTCCCTGATCTGGCGTTCTCAATAGCCATCACTGCAAAATCGGCTTCCCCTCCACCAAGGATACTGAGTTCCATATCAAAAGTTGAACATGGTACAATATCGATTTCATCATAATTAAAGTATTGCCTTGCAGCAACTTCGTGAAAACATCCTGTCTCTCCCTGTATTGCTATCTTCATCAGTAAAAGTGTTAAAAAAAGCAAGGGCCCCATCGAGGGACCCTTGCTTTCATATAATTAAATTATGTGTATACAAAAATCCCTTTATCTGTTTTTAAAATAAAAATAGAAGTAATAAAAAGAGATAAAATATTTGTACACAATGTTCATTTAGTCGCGTTATAGGTTTACAAAAGTAATTGAATTTTTAAAAAAACAATTAAAAAGTCAGAAAAACTGATAATTATGTTAAAAATTATCAGTTATAAGCCTCGGTAGTGCTCCTCTGCCCCCCTGAAGGGGGATCCCGCGAAGCGGGAGGGGGCCTCCTTTACGTTTTTTTATGCCTCTCCCTGAGTATCTCTTCCACACTTTCAAGATTAACTCCTTTTGCTTTTAAAAGTATTAGCAGATGGTAAACCAGGTCTGCGGCCTCATTTTTAAAGAGATCCTCATTATCATCCTTTGCTTCGATTACCAGCTCAACAGCTTCCTCGCCGACTTTCTGGGCGACTTTATTTATTCCTTTTTTAAAGAGCTTATTTGTATATGAATCTGCGGCATCGTCTGCAATTCTCTTATTTATAATATCTTCCAATTTATAAATAAACCCTTTGGATGCTTCTTGCCCGAAACAAGATGTATTTCCTGTGTGGCAAGTCGGACCATCAGGTATTGCTTTAATGAGCAGAGTGTCATTATCGCAATCTGAGGCTATTTCAACAACATTCAGAAAATTACCTGATGTTTCGCCTTTGGTCCAGAGACGGTTTTTGCTCCTGCTGAAGAAGGTCACCTTTTTTTCAGAAACGGTCTTGTTAAAAGCTTCTTCATTCATGTATCCGACCATGAGTACCTGGAGCGTGCTATCATCCTGGATGACAACCGGAACCAGTCCGTTCCCTTTTTGAAAATCTATTTTTGTCATTTGATTTTTTTTCATCTTATTGATATGCCTTCATGTTTCAGATATTTTTTCAGATCGGAAATGCTTATTTCCCCGAAGTGAAAGATGCTTGCTGCAAGTGCTGCACTGCATTCGGTATTAAAGAAGACATCCCTGAAATGTTCCATAGCTCCGGCACCGCCAGAGGCAATGACGGGGATATTTACACTTTTGCTCACATCATTTGTAATGTCGAGTGAAAAACCTGATTTTGTTCCGTCAGTATTCATTGATGTGAGCATTATTTCCCCGGCACCCAGTTCTTCAACCCGGCAGGCCCATTCATGTGTTTTTGACTCGGTTGGGGTGCGGCCTCCGTCAACATAAACTATCCACTCATTTTCAATTCTTTTTGTATCAATTGCCACAACAACACACTGACTGCCAAACTCTCCCGCAATTTCTGAGATTAATTCGGGCCTTCTGACTGCTGCGGAGTTAACAGTTACTTTATCAGCTCCTGCCCGTATAAGAACTGAAACATCTTCTATATTATGTATTCCGCCTCCGACAGTAAAGGGGATATTTATTTCCGATGAAATTCTTTCGATGAGACCGGCGAGAGCTTTCCTGTTCTCAATTGTTGCAGTTATATCAAGAAAAACAAGTTCGTCGGCACCCTGTCGTACATAATCTTTAGCCAGTTCAACCGGATCGCCGGCATCGACAAGATTAATAAAATTTACCCCTTTAACCGTCCTTCCATTCTTAATATCAAGGCAGGGGATTATTCGTCTTTTTAACATAGTTTCCTCAATTCATTTAATTTGATTTTCCCCTCATATATCGCCTTACCGATAATAACTCCTTCACAACCGGCTTCTTCTACTTCCTCAATATCCTTTATTGAGGATATGCCTCCGCTGGCTATAAGCTTTATATTTACTGACTGAAGTATGTCCTTATAAAGTTCAGTGGAAGGCCCCTCAAGCGTTCCGTCTCTTCTAATATCTGTGCATACTGCGTATTTTACCCCCTTCGACCTGTAGTTGGAAATAAAATTTATTACATCAAGGTCGGAGTTTTCCAGCCAGCCTGCTGTAGAGATTTTTCTGTCGATACAGTCAGCTCCGAGTATCAGTTTTTCCTGACCAAGTTTTGTGAGCCATCCTATAAATAAGACCGGGTCGCTGACAGCTATGCTCCCTGCTGTAATCTGTCGGGCGCCTGCATTAATAACGGTAAGGATATCATCATAAGTTCTGAGTCCTCCGCCGAAATCTATCTTCAGATTTGTTTTTGAGGCTATTTTTTCAAGTACTTTGATATTCTCAAGTTTCTTGTTTTTCGCACCATCAAGATCAATGAGATGCAAATAGTTTATTCCGTTTTCTTCTATTTGCATCGCAAAATCCAGTGGGTTTTCATTATAAATTTTCTTTGAATTGAAATCACCCCTGGTAAGTCTGACGCATTTACCTCCGATTATATCGATTGCCACTATCATTCTCATAGTTCAAGGAAGTTTTTCAAGATTTTTTCTCCTGTTCCTGCCGATTTTTCGGGATGGAATTGGGTAGCATAGAAGTTGTCTTTTTGCATTGCAGCGCTGAAAGGGACTATATAGTCGCAGGTAGCAAGCGTTGAGGAAGATATTTCCGCATAATAGCTATGAACATAATAAAGATCGTCCTTAACTGATATTCCTTTAAAAAGATCTCCTTTTAATGTCATGCAGTTGTTCCATCCCATATGAGGTATTTTTTCTACTGGAGGAAATAATCTTACCTCACAATCGAATATCCCCAGACATTTTGTGTCGCCTTCTTCAGAATGGCTGCACATCAGCTGCAGTCCGAGGCATATACCAAGCACGGGCTGAGTTAAAGAGATAATAACCTGATCCAGTCCGCGTGCCCTGAGATATTGCATGGCTGTGCTTGCCTCACCTACTCCGGGGAAAATTACTTTATCAGCGTTTTGAATTTCGGAAATATCGTCAGTGATCATACTTCTGTAACCAAGCCGGTTGAGTGCATTATTGACGGATTTTATATTGCCGGCGTTATATTTTAATATAGCTATCATAAACTTCCTTTTGTTGAGGGTAAATTGAAATTTTCGGTCCGTCTGACTGCCGATCTTATTGATTTGGCGAAAGCTTTGAATATCGCTTCAATCTTATGATGTTCGTTTTCCCCTTCAGCTTTTATATTGAGATTGCATTTTGCGCTGTCGCTGAATGATTTGAAAAAATGATAGAACAGCTCAGTTGGTACTTCGCCGATTTTTTCCCGGTTAAATTTTACATCCCATACCAGCCATGGTCTGCCTCCGAAATCAAGAGCCACCTGTGCCAGGCAATCATCCATGGGGAGTACAAAGCTGTACCGTTCTATACCTTTTTTGCTGCCAAGCGCCCTGATTAAAGCATCTCCCAGCGCGATGGCCACATCTTCGATTGTATGATGTTCGTCAATATGAAGATCTCCTTTTACATTAATGAACAGATCTATATTTCCATGGCGGGCAATCTGATCCAGCATATGATCGAAAAAACCTATCCCGGTACTGATTGAACTTTTACCTGATCCGTCAAGATCAAGCCTGACAGCAATATCTGTTTCATTTGTTTTCCTCGTAACTTCCGCTGACCTGGGTGTTGATTTGAGAAATCTGTATATCTCATTCCAGTGCTGTGTTGTCAGGGCAGCCTCACTATTTTTCTTTTCGCTGATTAAAATGGCTTTGCAGCCCAGGTTTTTAGCAAGTTCCACATCGGTCAGGCGATCGCCAATTACAAAAGAAGAGCTTAGATCAACACCGCTTGCAAGATATTTTACCAGCATGGCTGTTCCGGGTTTTCTTGTAGGGGCATTCTGGGAGGGGAATGTCCTGTCAATAAAGATCTCCGAGAATCTGATTCCTTCACCTCTGAGAATTTCCAGCATTTTATTCTGAACAGGCCAGAAAGTATCTTCAGGATATGAATCAGTCCCGAGTCCATCCTGATTAGTGACCATAACCAATTCAAAATCAGTTTCTATAGCTATTTTTGACAGGCATGTTATAGCACCCGGAAGAAATGAAAACTTCTCAAAACTGTCGACCTGTTCGTCTTCCGGTTCAGATATTATGGTGCCATCCCTGTCAATAAAAAGTACTTTCTTCATTCTTGTTGTTTATTTTTGACTATCACAAAGGTACACAAAGGATCCCGATAACTATTGGAACACTAAGGAACTATAAGAGTCATTATTCCTGAGCCAATTCTTTCAACGCTTTAAGAAGGATCTTATTTTCAGAAATCTTACCTACTGTAATCCGGAGGCAGTTTTCAACCACACTGCTGCGGTTTCTTATTACTATATTCTTTTTAATCAATTCATTATAAATGTAACTGGCATTTTTGACTTTTACCAGCAGAAAGTTAGCATCTGATGGATAGACTTTCTCAACAAATTTCATTTTTACCAGGATTCCAGCAAGTTTTTCTCTTTCGCTCTTTATAGTGATGACCTGGCTTTTGTATTGTTCAATCTTTCCCAGTTTGTTTAATGCTGCCTTCTGATTGATAGTACTGATATTATAAGGCGGCTTGAGTTTGTTGAAGTACTGAATTATATCCTGACTGGCAAATGACATTCCCACTCTTACACCCGCAAGGCCGAATGCTTTGCTGAAAGTCTGCATCAGAATAAGATTCGGGTAGTTATTAACCAGACTTAAGAAAGAGGGCTTCTCACTAAAGTCAATATAGGCTTCATCAATAACCACAATCCCGTTGAATTCTGACAGAATATACTCAATATCATTATGATTCATTGAGTTAGCTGTAGGATTGTTGGGAGAACAGATAAAGATCAGCTTGAGATTCCTATCTGAAAAAAATGGTTTGACTTTTGGAATGTTTATCTGGAAGTCAGGAGTAAGTGGCACTTTAATTATGCTGATATCATTAACAGATGCTGATACCTCGTACATTCCGTAAGTAGGAGGGAGGATCAGTACTTTGTCGGTGCCAGGATTACAGAACACCCTGAAACAGAGATCTATTATTTCATCACTTCCGTTCCCGAGAAATATTTTATCCTCATTAATGCCTTTTATTTTTGAAATAGCATTTTTCAGTTCCTTCTGGTAAGGGTCGGGGTAACGGTTCAGTGTTCCAAAAGGATTTTCATTGGCATCCATAAAAATTCCTGTTTTGCCTTTAAATTCGTCTCTTGCGGATGAATATGGCACCAGTTTTTTTACATTTTCCCTAATCAGTTTATTCAGATCAGTCATTCTTCAAGGATTTAAGTCTGACACTAACTGCATTTTTGTGACCATTAAGCATTTCTGCTTCAGCCATAATTTCTATTGAAGGTCCAAGGTTTCTGATGCCTTCCCCGCTTATCTCCTGGAAAGAAATTTTCTTCATAAAGCTTTCCGTTGATACACCGCTGTAATTCCTGGCATAGCCGTTTGTCGGAAGAGTGTGATTAGTTCCTGAAGCGTAATCCCCAGCGCTTTCACAGCTGAATTTTCCAAGGAAAACCGAACCGGCATTCTTTATTTTACCAACGGCCCGTGAAGGATCAGCCATATTGATTATCAGGTGCTCGGGAGCGTAAAGATTGCTGAAATTTATACAGTCATTAATTGAAGGCAATAAAATCAGTTTGCTGTTCTCCAGAGCTTTATTGGCTATATCTTTTCTCGGGAGGGACCTTGCCTGTGTAATTACCTCAATTTCCACTCTTTCAATGAGTTTTCGGTGGTCAGTGACCAAAATTACCTGACTATCGGGGCCATGCTCTGCCTGAGAAAGGAGGTCGGCTGCAATGAAAGCAGGATCAGCTTCGCCGTCAGCTATTACCAGCACTTCACTTGGTCCTGCAGGCATATCAATAGCGGCACCAGCCTGCTGAACCAGTTCTTTCGCTTTTGTTACATACTGGTTTCCCGGACCAAAGATCTTATATACTTTAGGTATGGTTTTGGTACCATACGCCATTGCCGCAACAGCTTGCGCGCCTCCGACCCTGAACACATGAGTTATGCCAATGAGTTTAGCTGTGTAGAGGATCACAGGACTTATTTTCCCGTCTTTTCCAGCCGGCGTACAAACTATAATTTCACCGCAACCGGCCATCTTAGCAGGGACCCCCAGCATCAGTAGCGTTGAAAACAGCGGAGCACTGCCTCCCGGAATATATAGTCCGACGCGTTCAATGGCCACACTTTTTCTCCAGCATCTTACTCCGGGGAATGTTTCGATCACCGGCTCTGTAACTATTTGCGATGAATGGAATTTTTCAATGTTTTTTCTGGCAATATTTATTGCATCTTTTAACGACTGAGGAATAAAACTTTCAGATTCCTCAAGTTCTTCTGAGGTTACTGTCATATTCCCTGAAGGAGCGCCATCAAACTTTTCAGAATAATGGGCAAGTGCCTTATCTCCTTCATATTTTACACTTTCAAGGATTATCCTGACCACTTTTTCCAGATCATTTGATGGTAATTCCGGACGCATGGATAATTCCGGCCAGATATCCTGCTGAGGAAATATAATCTTTTTCATTACATTATCATTTTTTCTATAGGGATAACAAGAATGCCTTCGGCGCCAGCAGCCTTGAGTTGATCAATTCTTTCCCAGAACTCATCTTCTTTAACAACTGAGTGAAGGCTATACCATCCTTCTTCAACCAGCGGCACAATAGTTGGACTTTTCATTCCCGGGAGAATACTACAGATATCAGCAATTGCCGACTGTGGCGTATTTAAAAGGATATACTTATTCTCTTTAGCATTTTTAACGGCTCTTATTCTGAAGAGCAGACTATCGAGTATAGCCTGTTTCTCTTTACTGAGATTCTTGTTCCCGATTATTACCGCCTGGCTTTTAAGAATTGTTTCAACTTCCTGTAAACCATTTGTGAGCAAAGTACTGCCTGAGCTAACGATATCACAGATTGCGTTTGCCAGACCAATACCGGGAGCTATTTCAACACTACCGCTGATCTCCTCTATCTCGGCTTTGATTTCATTTTGGGTTAGAAAATCAATCAGAATATGTGGGTAGCTTGTGGCGATTTTCTTATTCATAAAGTATTTAAGCCCTTTGTATGTTTCCTCTTTCGGAATTGCCAGGCTCAGCCGGCACTGCGCGAAACCAAGTTGTTCAATAACTTTGACATCTTTGTTTTTTTCAAAGACCATATTCTCACCGAGAATACCGATATCGGCTACCTGTTGTTCTACATATTGAGGAATATCGTCATCACGAAGGAATAGAAGCTCAATAGGGAAGTTTCGTGCAGTAGTTTTCAGAACGCTGATCCCGTTGGAGAATTTTATCCCGCATTCCTCCAGAAGTGATTTAGAATTTTCACTAAGCCGTCCGCTTTTTTGAATTGCAATTTTCAGTTTACTCATTTTTCTGTTTTCAAATTGTCTGAGCAAACTGCCGGGCAAATAAAAACCCGCCTGATCTGCTCAGACGGGTTTATGATATTTTATTCATCAGCATACCAATTTCACCTCGCCTGAAAGCAAATATGAAAATGATGATGTAATGAGAATTTGTAATACATTTCTTAAAATTGTGAATGCAAATATAGGAATAAATTAATAAACAACACAAAATCAGGGTGAAAATTATTGATTTGATTATTTGTCAGTAATGTAGTCTGCTATCCAGTCCCCAACCTGAGAAGTCGATTTCGGATTTGCCCTGTTCAGATCCTCAGTTACAAAATCGGCTTCGATTGATTTTTCAACTGCTGCAGTGATGATCTCCGCTTCCTTTTTTAATTTTAATGCGAGATCGAGCATCATTGCTGCAGACAATATTGTTCCGAGAGGATTGGCAATGTTTTTACCGGCTGCCTGAGGATATGATCCGTGTATAGGTTCGAAAACAGATGTATAGAGTCCGACAGATGCCGATGGTAAAAGTCCCAGTGACCCTGTAATCACACTGGCTTCATCAGTAAGTATATCCCCGAACATATTTTCAGTTACGATTACATCAAATCGTCCCGGATTCTGAATCAGCTGCATTGCTGCATTATCAACAAACATAAAGTCCATGGTCAGCTCCTTATATTCCTTTGCAATGACAAGGGCCGTTTCGCGCCACAACCTTGAGCTGGCCAGCACATTTGCCTTATCAACAACAGTTATCTTCTTTTTGCGGCTCATAGCGTATTCGCAGGCCAGTTTTACAACCCTATCTATTTCATACCGGCTGTACACACATGTATCGTAAGCGGTATTCCCATCCTCCGATCTTCCCTGTGGTTTCCCGAAATAGATCCCTCCGGTAAGTTCGCGGATCATCATAATATCAACTCCCTGAACTATTTCTTTTTTGAGCGGAGATTTGTCGATGAGAGCCGGGAAAGTTGTTACCGGTCGTACGTTTGCGAACAAACCAAGTTCTTTTCTCATTGCCAGAAGCCCCTGTTCAGGACGTACTTTTGCGGCAGGGTTGTTATCATATTTCGGATCACCGATGGCTCCAAAAAGCACGGCTTGCGACGCCTTGCATAAATCGAGTGTTTCAGCAGGCAACGGGTTGCCTGTTTTGTCAATAGCTATAGCTCCGACTAGCCCATGTGTAAAGTGAAACTTATGATTAAACTTATTGCCGACAGCGATAATTACCTTTTTTGCCTGTTCAATTATTTCAGGTCCTATACCGTCGCCCGGTAAAACAGCTATTTTAAAATCCATGAGCTACGTCGATTAATTTTTTGTTAGTGAGTGAATTTAGTTCAATATTTTCAATAATGTTAAGCATTCTTTCTGTTGCCTTTATAGCTGATTCTGTCTGGTCGGCATCAAATCCCCTGGTTTTGAATTCCTTACCGTTATAATCCCAGGTTATGACTGTCTCAACAAATGCATCTGTCTTTCCTCCAGGAGGTATTGAAACCTGGTAGTCTATCAGCATAGGATATTGTTTACCAAGTTTGTCATATATTATCCTTACACCTTTCATGAATGCATCATACTGGCCATCGCCCGATGAAGTTTCCTGGTACAGATTTCCGTCGATCTCGATCTGGACGCTGGCAAATGGCTTGAGTCCGTAGGAGAGGGAGAGCGAATAGTTTTTAATGAAGATTTTGTAGTTTATCTCTTCACTGCCGAGTACATCAGCAATGATAAAGGGCAGATCCTCAGTAGTCACGTTTTCTTTTTTATCACCGAGTTCAATTACACGCTGAGTTACTTTTGTAAGTGAATCAGGGTTTAGGAATAGCCCGAATTCCTCAAGGTTTTTCCTGATAGTCGCCTTTCCCGATTGTTTGCCAAGCGCATATTTTCTCTTTCTTCCGAACCGTTCAGGAAGCAGGCTGTTGAAATACAGGTTGTCCTTGCTGTCCCCGTCGGCATGAACTCCCGATGTCTGGGTAAAAACATTTTCACCGATTACCGGTTTGTTTACCGGGATCCTAATTCCACTGAATGTCTCTACAATCTTACTGGCCTTAGTGATCTCAAACTCATTTATTCCTGTTTCAATGTGAATAAGGTCGCGCAATACACCGATTACACTCGACAGAGGTGCATTACCGGCTCTTTCTCCAAGCCCGTTTATGGTAGTGTGTATTCCTGTTATACCGGCTTTCACCGCAGCGAAGACATTTGCAACAGCCAGATCATAATCGTTATGTGCATGGAAATCGAAGTGCAGCGAAGGGAACCTTTCAATGACTTTTTTACAGAAGGAATAGGTTTGATCAGGATCCAGAACTCCGAGTGTATCAGGAAGCATGAATCTCTGAATATTTTCATCTTTCAGGGCTTCAAGGAAATAGAAGACATAGTCCTCAGAATGGATCATACCATTAGACCAGTCTTCAAGGTAGACATTTACGTCCATGTCTCTGTCTTCGGCTTTCCTTATTATTTCTTTGATATCGCTGATATGCTTCTCAGGGGTTTTTTTAAGTTGTTTTTCAAGGTGCCGAAGTGAGCCCTTGCAAAGAAGGTTAATTACCTTTCCACCAGCATCATTGATCCAGTTTAATGAAATATCGCCATCGACGAAACCAAGAACTTCAATTTTCCGGTGTAGGTTATTATGACGCGCCCAGTCGGTGATTTGTTTTATGGCTTCGAATTCACCCTTGGAAACCCGTGCTGAAGCGACTTCAATCCTGTCAACTTTAAGATCTTTCAGCAGAAGTTTGGCTACATGAAGCTTCTCGAGGGGAGAATATGACACTCCCTGAGTTTGTTCCCCATCCCTGAGGGTAGTATCCATTATTTCAACTCTCATCATGCTAAGCTTTTATTGTTTTCATAACTGGTTATCTGACTCTTCATGCTTAATAGGAAGTCTATATCGTCGAGACCCTTAAGAAGGCACTCCTTTTTGTAAGGATTAATATTGAATTTCACAGAATCGCCTGTTGATAAAAAAGTAAGTGTCTGTTTCTCAAGATCAATTTTAACTTTTGTACCCGGGTCTTTCTGGATGAGAACCTGCAGTTTCTTAAGCAGATCATCAGAAATTACTATCGGAAGAAGCCCGTTATTGAGGGCGTTATTCATGAATATATCAGCAAAGAAGCTCGATATGACAGCCCTGAAACCATAATCAAAAATTGCCCAAACAGCGTGTTCCCTGCTTGATCCGCTTCCGAAATTTTTGCCTGCTACGAGCACTTTTCCACCGAATACAGGATTATTCAGAACAAAATTCTCATTCTTTTCCCCGGTTTTTGTATATCTCCAGTCGCGGAAAAGGTTATCCCCGAATCCTTCCCTTGAAGTGGCACTTAAAAATCTTGCAGGTATGATCTGATCGGTATCGACATTTTCAAGAGGTAAAGGAACGCAGGCAGACTCAAGAACATCAAATTTTACTTTTGGCATAACTCTATTATATTTAACTTATTCTTATTCTTTTATAAATTCCCTTGGATCAGTGATCCTGCCGGTTATTGCAGCGGCAGCAGCTGTAAGCGGACTGGCCAGAAGTGTCCTTGCTCCCGGGCCCTGTCTGCCTTCGAAATTTCTGTTGGAGGTTGATACAGCATATTTACCCTGAGGTATTTTATCTTCATTCATTGCAAGGCATGAGGAACAACCTGGCTGCCTCACCTCAAAGCCTGCATTTCTATAAACTTCTGTAAGTCCTTCGGAAGCCATCTGTTCTTCTACTTTTTTTGATCCCGGGACTATAAGTGCAGTAACTGAATCAGCTTTTTTTCTGCCTTTTATAACTTCGGCAAAAGCTCTGAAATCTTCAATCCTTCCATTAGTACAGCTTCCGATGAAGACATAGTCGACAGGATGTCCGAGAAGTTTCATTCCTGGTTTAAATCCCATATAATCAAGAGATTTAATGAATGATGATGAAGCTTTATTGTCTTTAACATCCGACATCGGAATAGAGTCATCAATGGCCATTCCCATCCCAGGGTTTGTTCCGTAGGTGATCATAGGTCTTATCTGCTCCGCATTAAATGTGAGAACTCTGTCAAAAACTGCATCAGGATCACTCGTGAGTTTTTTCCACTCTTCAAGTGCATTACTGAAATTGTTGATCCCTTTCAATGAAGGCAATTTCTTAAGGTAATCGAAAGTGATTTCATCAGGTGCTATTAATCCGCCCCTGGCGCCCATTTCAATACTCATGTTACAGATAGTCATTCTGCCTTCCATGCTGAGACTTCTGATTGCTGAGCCGCAATATTCAACGAAATAACCGGTTGCGCCACTAGCGGAAATTTCAGAAATGATATACATTATTATGTCTTTTGAAGTAACTCCCTTATGGAGCTTACCCTCAAGAGTAATTTTCATTTTCTTTGGTTTTGGCTGCAGTATGCATTGGGTTGCCAGCACCATTTCAACTTCACTTGTTCCAATACCGAAAGCTATTGTTCCGAATGCCCCGTGTGTTGAAGTATGACTATCACCGCAGACGATTGTCATTCCTGGGAGTGTGAAGCCAAGCTCAGGTCCGATGACATGAACTATACCATTCCTGGGATCATTGAGTCCATATAGTTCAATATCGTATTTTTTACAGTTTTCACTAAGTCTCTCAACCTGGGTCCTCGATAATTCATCACGAATCTGCAGGTGCTGATCTTTTGTTGGTATGTTGTGATCGGCAGTGGCAATCGTTTTATCGGGCCTGAATACCGGTATGCCTCTTTCTTTCAGGCCATTGAAAGCCTGAGGGCTGGTAACCTCGTGAATGTAATGCCTGTCGATATAAAGTACATCGGGACCATCCTCAATCGATCTCACCACATGACTGTCCCATATCTTGTCGAAAAGTGTTTTTGGATTCATACTTTTAATTTTTCTCTGTGTTACTCTGTGCTTCTCTGTGTACCTCTGTGTAAGTTCTTGATTTTATTGTTACACAGTGAGCCACGGAGAAGTAACAGAGGACCACAGAGGTTTTTACTTAATTAATTTTTGCAAGTGCATCAATAAAGGCCTCAACTGATGCAGTAATAATATCGGTGTTGGCAGAGAATCCATAATAGATTTTTCCCTGATGTTCAACCTGAATATGAACTTTACCCAGGTCATCACTTCCTTTGGTTATTGCCTGTATCAGGAACTCCTCGAGATGCACAGTTTTGCTTATAAGCTGTTTGACAGCAGTAAAAGCTGCGTCAATCGGACCATTTCCTGAAGCCGTAGAAAAATGTACCTCTCCATTGATTTTTATACCAACAGTAGCAACAGGTATCATTGTTTTTCCACAGGAAACCTGGAGAAGATCCAGTTTAAGTGATTTCTCACCCTGGAAGACGACTCCGGCGAGTATTTTAATATCCTCATCATTTATCTCTTTTTTCTTGTCGGCCAGTAACAGAAACCTGTGATAGATATCATCGATCTCCTCTTTTCCGAAATTAAAACCGAGCAGCTCGAGTCTGTGATTAAGTGCAGCCCTGCCGCTCCTGGCAGTAAGAATGATGGAAGATTCCCTGATCCCTACTTCAACAGGATCGATGATCTCGTAGTTTTCCCTGTGCTTAAGCACCCCGTCCTGATGAATCCCTGATGAGTGGGCAAAAGCATTTCTTCCAACAATTGCCTTATTTGCCTGGACCGGCATGCTCATAAGGGTTGAAACTAGTCTGCTGGTACTAAAAATAAGTTTTGTGTTAATATCGGTTTTAAGGTTGAGATCATGATGACTTTTGATGATCATGGCTATCTCCTCAAGTGATGTATTTCCTGCTCTCTCGCCTATACCGTTAATCGTAACCTCAACCTGCCTTGCACCGTTAAGGATGCCCATCATTGTGTTGGCTGTCGCCATTCCAAGATCGTTGTGGCAATGAGTGGAGATGGTGGCTTTATCAATATTTGGAACATGCTCCCTGAGGTACTTGATTTTTTGTCCGTATTCTTCAGGAAGGCAGTATCCTGTTGTATCAGGAATGTTTACAACTGTTGCTCCTGCTTTGATCACAGTCTCAATTACCCTGGCCAGGTAGGCGTTATCGCTTCTTCCTGCATCCTCAGCATAAAACTCAACATCATCAACAAATTTCCGGGCATATTTGACGGCATCGGAAGCTCTCTTGATTATCTCCTCGGGGGTTGTTTTTATTTTATACTTAATATGGAATTCGGATGTTCCGATACCGGTATGGATCCTTTTTCTTTTTGCCCACTGAAGAGCTTCGGCAGCCACTTCTATATCTTTTTTGACTGCCCTGGTAAGTGCACAGATAACAGGATTTGAAACAGCTTTAGATATTTCAACAACCGATTTGAAATCTCCCGGGCTTGAGATAGGGAAGCCAGCTTCGATAACATCGACGCCAAGAGCTTCGAGAGCCTGGGCAACTTCAATCTTCTCAATTGTATTTAACTGGCAACCAGGCACCTGCTCTCCATCCCGGAGGGTGGTATCGAAAATAATGACCTTTTCGTCCATCTTTGTAATATATTTTTTAAATTATTTTTATTTCACGGGTCTCAGCTTTCTCACTGCTGCACCTGCTCTCCACATCTCTGAATTGCCAAGTTCGCTTAATTCAGCATTCAGGACCTCCCTGTAATTATCTGCGCCTGTTGAGGTAAGAACTCTTACACATTCTTCGCCTGATTTTACTTTATTATATAAGTCAGTGAATACCGGGAGGGTAGCTTCTTTGAACTTAGGACGCCAGTCAAGGGCTCCTCTTTGAGCTGTTGCACTGCAGTTGGCATACATCCAGTCCATTCCATTTTCATCAACAAGACGGATAAGGCTCTGAGTAAGTTCTTCAACTGTCTCATTGAATGCCTCGGAAGGGCTGTGTCCATTCTGCCTGAGAACCTGGTACTGAGCATCCATGATGCCGGCAAGAGCTCCCATAAGAACACCACGCTCACCTGTAAGATCGCTGAACACTTCCTGTTCAAAAGTTGTGGGGAATAAATATCCTGAACCAATTGCTATTCCAAGAGCTATTGTTCGTTCTTCAGCTTTTCCTGTAAAATCCTGGAAGACCGAATAGCTTGAGTTAATTCCTGCACCTGCAAGGAAATTACGTCTTACACTGGTGCCTGAACCTTTTGGTGCGACGAGAATTACGTCGACGTACTCAGGAGGAATAACGCCTGTGTGTTCTTTATATGTAATTGAAAATCCATGAGAAAAATAAAGAGCATCACCTTTCTTAAGACATGGCTTTATCTGGT
>Ga0315272_10000370_pt1 | contig 22434 bp, 20 predicted proteins | sample C3_middle_MG_FD_203918 | JGI IMG/M metagenome (GOLD analysis project Ga0315272, IMG submission 203918) | Sediment microbial communities from Yellowstone Lake, YNP, Wyoming, USA - C3_middle | ecosystem: Environmental > Aquatic > Freshwater > Lake > Sediment | place: USA: Wyoming | collected...
CGCTTGAAATCGGAAAGGGGCACGGCGTTGACCACCCCAATTCTGCCGACAAGGCTCTGCCCATCGCCTTCCCCTTGCAGCTGATAATACACCTTGCCTGCCACTTCCTTGGTTATTTCCGCAATAAGCACTTCCGAGCCCCGACTGGAGGTCTCCGGCAGGTACTGGTACACGTTGTAACTGGTCGGAACCCTGCGGACCTCGGCCTGCGGTGCCTGTCCTGTTGCGCTGTTCTCGGCCCACGCCGTGCCGGCAAACAGAACCAGCCCCAGGCAACAGAGTATCGCTTCTCTCTTTCCCTTTTTCATCCTGTCCTCCCTGAACCGTTGTGCTCTCTTCTTTCCATGAAAAGCCAAGTTTCTCTGCATCCCTGCGGATATCGTATCACAATTGTTGCAACGGACCTGCGCCCTTTTCCCTTTTTATCCGTTCATCATAATTCCAATTTTTTCAGATAGAGGGGCTCCGGTTTTGCCTCCCGGACCGAGGCGGTGTCCGCCAGCAGCTGCTCGGCCAGTTGATTTCTCGGAATGATGGCTGTGGCCGAGGAGAGGAGTTTGGCGCTCCGATTGTCGATGATCCTGGCATTGATGACAATGCTGTCTTTACTGGGGGTGTAGGTGCCGGTGAGCATGGCCCCGGCAGTCGCTGCCTGGCTCACCTCGGCCGGGTTGCGAGAAAGACCGAACTCGCCGCGTTTTTCCTGGAGCATAATCGCCTGGCTTTTCCGGATTTCCACCACCTCGTAGTGGTGCTGCTGCATCTCGTTCATCAACTGCTCCGCCACATACCGCCCCAGAGACGAGGTGCGGGACAATTTTTTCAGCTCGACAAAGGTGCAGATCAGCACGCCCTTGCCAAGATCCCCGTTTTCCGGATCAGCATCGGCCAGATTGCGGAACAACTCGCTGGCCAACCCCTGTATCTCGGTGCGCAGGGCGGCGGCTTCATTTACCTTGATCTCCGGGGGCTTTTCCTGACTGAAAGGCGAGAAGGCCAAGGCCTGGGCCGGAAAAACAAGCAAGGCCAGGATGACCACTATTTTCGGGAGAAAAGAAGGGGTCGGCCGGCCAGAACATCGTTTCCTTGTCAATTGCATATGTCGCCGTTCTCCTTTATTATGTGACGCTGGACGCCTCGGGCGGAAAAGAGTTCCCGATTTGTCCTAATCATCGGTTGGCCGGCGCATTGTCTTTAACAAAAAATGCGTTGCAGATTGAGAGGATAGGAGCTTTATGCTCTCCGGATCATGCCTGTCGGAGCCCGGTTCGCCTGCTGGCAACAACATGTGGTATGCCGATTGCTCAAAGCAGCTATATCTTGCGGAAAATAAAAATGCCCAGGGCGTGAACTTTTTTTCCGTCATTCGCCTAAGGAATGCAGCCATGAACGAATCAGAAAATTTGCTCGCGGAAGAGCTTCTCATTGTCCGCCATTCCGGGGAGATCCCGGAAATCGCCTTCCACGGCTCCCTCTACTATCTCTGCGAAGACCCGACAGGGCCGCAACTCACCTTGAGCCAACAGGAACTGGATCTCCTGCGCCAGCAGGCAGTGGCCCGTTACCGGGAGATTCTACTGCGGGATCTCGACCCCAAAAACCGGGACGCCCGCATCTACCGAGGCCTAAAACGGTGCATCTTCAATTGGGAGCGGCTGGGGAAATTCTGCGTTCGGCAGGAAATGACCGTTGAGGATGTGCGCCTGGAGATTGCCGAGGCCTTGCGCGGCTTCCTGCGTCAGGAGGCAGACGAGGTCCGAGCCGGGCTGCGGCAGTCCTGCCTCAACTGCACCAGGGAGGAACTGGACGTCTTTGCCAGGGAGATAGGAGTCTTGCCGGAAGAGCTGCCGGAAGGCATTGAGATGCTGTTCTGCCAGCAGGCTTGAAGGAATCGAACCGTCACCCCGGCGAAGGCCGGGGTCCAGCCTTGTTGCAACTGTCAGAAAAGACTGGATTCCGGCCTTCGCCGGAATGACTACAGGGTACGGATTTTCTGGAGCAACGAGGTGGTGGAGTAATTTTCCACCAGGGGAATGGAGAGCACCCGACCGCCTGCGGCCAGCACCTCGGTCCCACCGACAATCTTTTCCACCGGCCAGTCGCCGCCCTTGACCAGCACCTCCGGCATCAGGGTGGTAATCAACCTGTGCGGCGTTTCTTCGCCAAAAATCACCACATGGTCCACGCAGCCCAGGGCCGCCAAAATCCTGGCCCGGCTCAGCTCATGGTTCACCGGCCGGTCATCCCCCTTGCCCAAAGCCCGCACCGAGGCGTCGCTGTTGACCCCGACCACCAGGCAATCGCCTTCCCTGCGGGCCTGCTCCAGGTAGGTGACATGCCCCCGGTGCAGGATGTCGAAACAGCCGTTGGTGAACACCACCTTGCGGCCCACCGCCCGATACCGGGCAGTCAGTGCAGCCAAATCCTCAAGCTCGACAATCTTGTCCTGATCAGCAAACCGGTACGGCGCTGGCCCCACCGTGTTGAAGCGCTGCCGCAGCTCCTGCATCCGGGCCGGATCGATCCCGACCCAAGCCCCGTCCGCCTCTGCCCCAGCCTCAGCCAGCACCGCGCCATCCGGGGCGATGATCAGGGAATGGCCGCCGAACTCGGTTTTTCCGGTAACGCCGCAACGATTGCAGGCAACGACAAAAATCTGGTTTTCGATGGCCCGCGCCATGGCTAGGGTCCGCCACTGCTCCCGCCGGGCCTCGGGCCACTGGGCGCTCACCACCAGCAGCCCCGCGCCTTGGGCGGCTTGACTCTTGGCCAACTCCGGGAAACGGAGGTCGTAGCACACCAACCCCGCCACCGAGCCAAGCCCGGTTGCCACCGGCTGGGGATTGTCCCCAGGGGTGAAATAGCGATCCTCGGCCATGGGCGCGAACAACTGCTGCTTGCGGATCGACCCGTAAACCCCATCGGGACCTACAATGTACAGGGTGTTATAGATGACACCGCCCACCTCGGTGAGCACCTCCTCGGGCAGGGAACCGGCCAGATGAATGCCGTACTCCCCGGCCAGTCGCTGCATCTCGTCCAGCATCTCCACCGTCTGCAAAGCAAAATGCTGGAGCCGCTCGTAGGCAAAGCCGCAACTCCACAGCTCGGGCAGGACGATGATACCAGGTCCTTTGGGGGCCAGACGAGTCAGGCCAGCACGCACTGCGGCGAGATTCGCCTCCGGCTCAGCCAGATTCACATCAAACTGTAGAAACCCGGCATGGTAACGGGCAGGGGTGGTTTCGGTAATATTTTGCATATAATTAAGAATGCCCCGGTATGCCGTTTTTGTCAATACGAGGTTGCCTGGGTCAGTGCACGGACGCAGGATTTGCCCCGTGGCGGAAGTCAATTTTTTTCGGCATTGACATTCTGTTAGGCGCATGAGATTGTTGCTCAAGATATTGGAGGATAGCCTTGTTTTCCGGTTTAGCGGGAACTACATATACTGACCGCATGTAGCTCGGCAGCAGGTCATCGCCGTAGCAAATTACCCTAAACGCTATACACACTGTCAATCTGCGAGGATTATACAAATGGACAAAATAACAAAGTCCCTTTTGGACACATTTTCCGAGCAGAACGAGCTGAATCTACTTGACGAATCCGTGCAATTTGAACACTTCGCAAACTACTCCATCATTTCGAAACTCAACAGGTCAAGTTTTGAGCTTGAAGATATCCATACCGGGAGCGGCGGAGATTGTGGAATTGATGGTCTTTGCTTAATTGTAAACGGGAAAATAGTAACAGATATTGATGAACTAACAGAAGTAGTTGAAGGGCCACGCCACCTTGATGCTGATATTATTTTTATACAAGCCAAAACCACATCTTCTTTTAACGGATCAGACATTGGCTCTTTTATTCATGGTGTGAAAGATTTTCTTTCTGACACGCCAAGCCTTGTCCAAAACGATAGAATACGACAGATGAAATCTTTGTGGGACGGGGTCATATCCAAGTCGTCCTACATGATTAACCGACGCCCGAATTGCCGCTTGTATTATGCATGCACAGGAAAATGGATCGAAGACCAAAATCTCAGGGCAATAATTGATAGCGGTCAAAAAGAGATTGAGTCCATTGGTATCTTTGATGATGTTACGATTACACCGAGCGGTGCGATTGAAACTCAAAAATTATATCACGAAACAAAGAATAAGCTTCAAACTACGATTACTTTTCAAAACAGAATAGCTCTTCCTGATATTAATGGTGTCAAAGAAGCATATCTTGGCGTGATACCATTCCACGAGTACATCAAACTTATTCAAGATGAAAATCAAACTATTCACAGCATCTTTGACGATAACGTCAGAGACTTCCAGGGCGACAACAACTCAGTAAACAAAAAAATTAAAGGTACACTAACAGCAGGTAAATTTGATCTGTTCTGCGTATTAAACAATGGAGTTACACTTGTAGCTTCATCAATAACTCCCGCAGCGAATCGTTTCACCCTTCGTGACTACCAAATTGTGAACGGCTGCCAAACTAGCCACGTTTTACATGAATGCCAACAAATACCTGGAATTGAGGCTGTAAGTGTTCCAATAAAAATTGTTGTGACAGAAAGCGATGACATCAAAACAGAAATCACCCTTGCAACCAATAGCCAAACAGAAATAAAAGCTGAGCAACTTGAAGCGTTAAGCGTTTTCCAGAAACGATTAGAACTCTACTTCGATGCTGAGAAGAGCGCCATAAAACTATTCTACGAGCGAAGATCACAGCAATATAACTCAACGCCCGGCATCAAGCGTACGCAGATAATTTCAATACCGACAGAAATCAAATCCTTTGCATCAATGTTTCTACGATCTCCACACCTAGTTTCCGGATATTACGGCACAATAGTCAACAGATTCAAAGGACAAATATTCGCAGAGGAACATAAATTCTCGCCATATTTTGTGAGCGCACTTTGTTATTTCAGGATTGAACAATTATTTAGAAGTGGCGAACTCTCTTCCGATTACAAGAAGGTCCGTTTTCATATAATGATGATTGTGAAAATGATTGAAATGGGTATCGAGAATAACCCATTAAATAGTAACAAAATAGATCGACAATGTGACGAATTCAAAAACACCCTGCTTGACGACAAAAAAGCCCTAAATATTTTCCTGCTTGCTACGCAAATATTCAACGAATCCGGGATTGATCCTGGCAAAAAACAATACAAATCCGAATCAGAAACTGAGTTACTTATAAAAGCAGTGGAAGCACATATAAGTCATAACCAACAGCACATACAGATATAGCCACAACCGCCCTAGACCGGGTCACAGGAATGGGGAAACACCGACCTTCATCTCCCCGTTATTCCGCACCACTTCGGGGTCAGGTCTTGAATTATAAGTTTTCAAACACACTCGACTACTCCCTTTCCGTAAAAACCGCCCTACTTTCCCCTCAAGTTTTCCAACCAACCTCCCGAAAAGCACAGTAGCACTGGCACATCTCTGTCTCCATTACCATGGGCGCGCCTTTTGTCCGCCGTGCCACACCGCAAACCAACACCGGGGAGCTTTGCCGATGAACATTCCAGCCCAGTCCGGCCAGGGACCAGCAGCCTCCACCGACTACCAGTCCCTGTATTCCGCCCGCTCCGGCAAGTCCACCTTCGAGCAGACCCTTGCCCAGGTCCAGTCGACCTCTTTCTCCCTGACCACAGCGGAAGGCGATCAGGTAACCCTCTCGGGCCTGAGCCAGAATTACCAGTACACCCAGGCAGTCGGCTGGTTTAACCCCGCATCCTCGGAGGTGAATTATACCAGCAGCTCCACAAGCGCCGAAGCCATGGGGATCACGGTGCAGGGCGACCTCAACGAACAGGAGCTTGCCGACATCACCCGGCTGGTAGGCGAACTGACCTCCATTGCCTCCAGCTTTTTTTCCGGCGATCAGCAGGGGGCCATGGCCAGGGCCATGGATTTCGGCCAAATGTCCATGGGCTCGGTATCCTCTCTATCCGCCTCATTCAGCAGACAAACCGTTGCCCAGACCCAGATCACCAGCCACTCGCCCCTGCCAGCCATGGCCGATCTCAAAGACCTGAAGCTCAAGGATATCTACGATACATTGGGGACCAACACGAGCGGAGATCCGGACTACGCCACCGTGCTTGAAGCGCGCTGGCAGCAGATCCTCAAGGCCCTGGATGAAATGAAAGCGAAAGAGATGGATGGGCTCTTCGCCCGGAGAATGGCGCCCACATCTTTACCTGTGGCAGGGGTGGACGCCGAACCGCCCGAGGAGCGTACGGCCCGGCAGATGGTGTCCCACATGGAACAGCTCCTCGCCGACCACCCGAAACTGACCCCCTTTGCCAAAGCCTTGGCCACCACAGCCATGGAAACAGCCGCGCGCCAAACCGAACAGGGGTTGCCGGACACTGCCAAGGCGTTGGGCGATCTGAAAAACGCCTTTCTCAACCAGCTGCACCAGTGGTTTCTGCCGTCGAAATCACCGACAACCAGCGGACAGTCCACGGCAGTATAGCCTTATCCCCGCTCCGCTGCTTACCACTTGACCACATTCACCAATGCCGGACCCCGCTGCACGGTCCGCTGGTATTCCACCGCCGGGTCGCCAAAGGCAATGGCATAGCCCAGGGTGTGATTTTCGGGGATGCCCAACTTGCCGGCCACCTCCGGGCAGACACCAAGGGCCATCATGCAGATGCCATCCCAGACCGTACCGACTCCGTGGGCATGGGCGATCAGATCGAAGGTTGTCAGGGCGATGTGGGTGTCCTGAACCGGGCAGGGGGCGTCTGCCGGGGCGCTGGTGATGAGCAGGTGCGGCGCTCCCCGGAAAAGGATATCCATGCCCTTCTCCTGCCAGGCACTGACTGTCCAGCCGAGGTACTTGCCAGCCAACCCTTCCGGCAGCCCACCGGCCTCCTTCAGCTTGGCAAGACGGTCCATAAGATGCTCCCGCAACCTGTGCATCACGGCCCGCTCCCGAACCACGGTAAAAAGTACCGACCGAGCATTGACCCCGGTGGGCGCGTGGCAGGAAACCTCCAGCAACTCGTCGATCAGCTCCGGGGCCAAATCCTTGTCGCGGTAGCGGCGCACCGCCCTTCTGCCCTTGATCAGGGTCGCCAGGTGTGCCGAGTCCGGCATGTTTCCCTTAAGCTCCGTACTCGCATCGGGGTTCTTGCCGAGGATAGAAACTGCGGCGGTGGGGCAGACGGCAAGGCAGTGCTGGCACTGGTAGCACCCCTCCTCATTGGTCATTTCCGGATACGCATCCATGGCGATCACGCCCGCCGGGCACTCAAGCACACATTCGCCGCACTGAATGCAGCGCTCCTCATCAATGCGAAATTGCAGCATGGTGGACCTCCTCTCGTATTCAGGATGCTTTCGGGACGGTCTTGGACAAATTCGAGAACATAACAACTTATTAGCGCATTTTCCCACGGACTGCCAAAACAAAATTGCACCTGAAGCTTCTCAGTGTCCACCCCACATTTTATGTAATCTGTAAAAAGCTTTGACAAATTGCATAAAACAGTATTACTGTCATGGCATGATTCCACGGGATAGCGAACACACCATCCGTACCCTCTTGCGCGGTTTCCCGGTCATCACCTTGACCGGGCCGCGCCAATCGGGCAAAACAACCCTTGCCAAGGCTATCTTTGCCGACCGCCCCTACACCTCGCTGGAAGACCCCGATATTCGCCGGGCCGCTCAGGATGACCCCCGTTCGTTCCTGGAACGTTTTCCCGATGGCGGGGTGCTCGACGAAGTGCAGCGTTGCCCGGAACTTCTCTCCTACCTCCAAACCATCGTTGATGCCGATGGCAGGATGGGGCTTTTTATCCTGACCGGCTCCCAGCAATTCGGACTGATGTCCGGCATAACCCAATCCCTGGCGGGCCGGAGTGCCTTCATCGAACTGCTGCCGTTTTCGCTTCCCGAATTGAGCCGGGCCGGAAAACTCGCCCCGAATGCCGATACCATGCTCCTCAACGGCTGCTATCCACCGCTTTACGACCGCGAGGTGGTGCCGACTGCCTGGTTTGCCGCCTACATGACCGCCTATGTTGAACGGGATGTGCGGCAACAACTCAAAATCCAGGATCTCGACTCATTCCAGCGCTTCGTGCGCCTTTGCGCCGGCAGGACAGGGCAGCTTCTCAACCTCTCCGCCCTCGCCACGGAATGCGGCATTACCCACAACACCGCCAAGGCCTGGATCTCGGTGCTTGAAGCAAGCTTTCTGGTTTTCTTGCTCCGCCCGCACCACGCCAACTTCAACAAACGGCTGGTCAAAATGCCCAAACTCTACTTCTACGATACTGGGCTCGTTTCATGGCTGCTGGGGATCAGAACGTTGGAACAGATAGAAACTCACCCGCTGCGGGGGAATATCTTCGAGAATTTCATTATTGCCGAGCTGGTAAAATCGCAATGCAATCGGGCCGAGCCCCGCAACCTCTATTTCTGGCGGGACAGCAACGGCAACGAGGTGGATATCATCATCGAGCAGGGCAACAAGCTGATGCCCATCGAAATCAAGTCCGGCAAAACAGTGAACCGAGATTTTTTCAGCGGGCTGGAAAAGTGGCTGTCCCTTGCGGGCGACAGCGCTCTTTCCCCGACTCTGATCCACGGTGGCGCCGACGCCTCCTATCTGCACAAAGGGATACAAGTGAGGGGCTGGCGGGAAAGCGGCGGCATCCTCTCCGCTTGATCGTGGCGACCTGCCTCAGGATACTTGACAACCCCCGCCTTCCTGCTATCTTTGTGGCAATAATCCAGACTATTGCCAATATTTCCCCGGAGACCGGAGATTCATGAAAAATACCGTAACCTTCCTGCCCGACAACGTCACCATTGAGGTGGAGAACGGCGAAAACCTGCTGAGTGCCGCAGCCAAGGCCGGGCTCTATATCCAGGCTTCCTGCGGCGGCGACGGAGTCTGCGGCAAGTGCAAGGTCAAGATCGAACAGGGCGAGGTTGCCGCCAACAAGGCCATGCAGCTCAAGGACGAGGAGCACGCCGAGGGCTTCCGTCTGGCCTGCCAATCCACGATTATCCAAGATCTGGTGGTTTCCATCCCCGCCGCGACCAGCAAGGACGGCAAGGCCCTCAAGGCCAAACCCAAAACCACCCGCTCCATCTCCGCCCGCTCACTGGACCACCTCATCGGCACCTGGCAGGTGGCGCCGCCGGTGGAAAAGCGCTTTCTTACCCTGGAGCCACCGACCTTGGAAGACAACGTCCCTGATCTCCAACGGTTGATGCGGGCCATCAAGAAAAAATGCCACGACTGCGCCGAGCCCACCTACGACCACCCGGAATTGCTGATGGAGCTGCCCGTCGTCCTGCGGGAAGCGAACTGGCAGGTGACGGCGATCATGCTGCGCGGCAAGCGGGCCGAGGAGCCGGACCGGATCATCGCCTTAGAAGCGGGCGACACCACGGGCAATCTCTACGGCTTGGCGGTGGACATCGGCACCACCACGGTCTGCGGGGTGCTGATCGACCTCAATTCCGGCGAGGTGATCGCCGAGGCCTCGGCCTACAACGACCAAATCGGCTGCGGCGAGGACGTTATCTCCCGGATCATCTACTCCCAGCGGCCCGGCGGTCTCAAGGGGCTGCAGGAAAAGGTGGTCCGCACCATCAACGCGGTGATCGAAACGGTGTGCAAAAAGGTAATGATCAGCCCCAGCAACATCAGCTACATCATGGCCGCGGGCAACACCATCATGAGCCACCTGCTTCTGGGCTTAAACCCTAAATACCTGCGCGAGTCGCCCTATGTGCCGACCTGCAGCCACTTCCCCCTGACCCGCGCCGCAGTCTTAGGCATCCACGCCCATCCCTCGGTACGCCTCTTCCTCTACCCCTCGGTGGCGAGCTACGTGGGCGGGGACATCATCTCCGGGGTCCATGCCTGCCAGATGTACAAGAGCCCCCTGCTCACCCTGTTCATCGACATCGGCACCAACGGCGAGATCGTGGTGGGCAACGAGGAGTGGATGGTCTGCGCCGCCTGCTCCGCCGGCCCTGCCTTTGAGGGCGGCGGCATCCGCCACGGGATGCGGGCCAATGCCGGGGCCATCGAGAACTTCCACATCCACCCCGAGACCCTGGAGCCGATGATCATCACCATTGACCGCATCAAGCCCTGCGGCATCTGCGGCTCCGGCCTCATCGCCATCGTGGCCGAGCTGCTGGAGGCCGGGGTCCTCGACCAGCAGGGCAAGTTCAACCGCACCCTCGACCATCCCCGCATCCGCCAAGGGATAGACGGCTACGAGTATGTGTTGGCCTGGTCCAAGGACACCCTCATGGGCGAGGACATCGCCATCACCGAGGTGGATCTCGACAACCTGACCCGGGCCAAGGGCGCCATGTACGCGGGCTACGTCACCCTGCTGGAATCGGTGGGCATGACCTTCGCCGATCTGGACCGGGTAATCATGGCCGGCAACTTCGGGGCCTACATCGACTTGGAACAGGCGATCTGCATCGGGCTGCTGCCGGACATCGACCGCGACAAGTTCTACTACCTGGGCAACGCCTCCATGCTCGGCTGCCAGATCAGCCTCACCGACCATGTCCGCTTTAGGGAACGAATGATGGTCAGCTCGCTGATGACCAACCTGGAGCTTTCGGAAAGCGCCCAGTTCATGAACCACTACATGGCCTCGCTCTTTCTGCCCCACACCGACATGGCTCTCTTTCCCACAGTGCGGGATAAATTGCCGCGGTAAAAGTCAGCGGCACTGCTGACATTTACCTGCCATGCCGGTGGATAGTGCTCATCCCGAGACCTTTTGGCGAGTCCATCAACAACTATGGAAGACATTGAACCCGACCTGGCAGTCTGCCTGATCCACAACCCAACTAATCCCGAAGGACTTTTCCCCTTTCTGGACACGCTCCTGGCCCATGCCGACCCGGTGGCCCTGGAGATCATCGTGGTGGCAAGCCAGCCGGAACATCCCGCCCTGGTCCGACTGGAACGGGCTTTCCCAGAGATCACCATCCTGGAAAACAGCGGGGCCGATCATCCGACCAAGGCTCGAAACCATGCCTGCCGCCTGGCCGCAGCCCGCTATCTCTCCTTCTGGGATGAAAATCTCCGACCGCAACCCGGTTGCCTGGCCACCCTCATCCGCTTTCTCGATGAAACCCCGGAAGCCGGGCTGGCCGCACCCCGGATCGTTGACGCCCAGGGCATGGTCCAGCCTTCGGTGCGCTCTGCCCCGACCCTGGCCACGATCCTCTGTCTGCACACCCCCTTGGGTCGGCTGCTCGCAGCCGCGCCCCTGATCCTCAAACAGCATCTCCTCCTGGAACAAGACCATCTGCGCTCCTTCGAGGCCCAGTGGCTCCTGGATACCTGCCTGGTGGTCCGCCGGGAGGTGGTGGAAGACATCGGTCTTTTGGACGAGGGCTTTGCCGCGCACTACGCCGATGCCGATTATTGCCTGCGCGCACGCCAGGCTGGCTGGCATCTCCACTATCTGGCTGAAGCCGTGGCAATCCTGAACGGGGCGGAATCCTCCCCGGCGCCCAATAGGCTCTCTGCCAGTGATACCCCACGCCTGGTGAGCGACTGCACCCGTCTGCTGCTGAAAAAATGGCTGCGCCCCGCCCAATTACCCGCTTGATTCTCCCCCAAAATAGCTGTTGAAAACCTGTTCATTTTTTGTTGGTCGCCGGTTGAAATCTTGTTGATATCCCAAAAGCTCTCCCCACAAACCCTTGAGAGATCTCGGGTTCAGGCTCCTTGGCCTCATGTCGGCAACCAGTTAGCTTCCTGTTGATTTCTTTTACGTTTCACGTGAAACCCTAAGATCTCTCCCCGCGACAAAGTGCCACGCTGCGCAAAAAATATCCGCATGCTACTGTACATATGGATACATTTTACCCAGCTTTCCCAATGGCTCGGACAGCTCTCCACTGGCCTGGCCTGAAATTATCCGCGCTGATTCAGGGGAATAACTCCATGGCCGCAGACAATGGCATGATTCGTGATATACTTGTGCACAGAGTTTTGCTTACCCTTTTTCACCCACCACGTTACAATTTTTATATAATCAGAGGAGGATTACACATGAAGAAAACCACGATGTTACGGATCAGCACCATCCTGGCTGGCTCCCTGCTCAGCGCCACCCTTGCCTGGGCAGTCACCGACTACAGCTCCATGACCAACGAGGAGCTGGCGGCAAAGCGCGGCAGCCTGCAACAGGCAACAACGGAAGAACGGAACGCCTTCCAAAATGAGTGGCAGAGCCGGGTCCAGAAGATGAGCCCGGAGGAAAAACAAAAAGTCATGGGCCAGCCGGAGAACGCCCCGCGTGACGGCTCGGGTCAGAAAAATGGGCAGGGCAAGAGCATGGGCAGCGGTTCTGGCGCAGGCGGAGGGATGGGCTCCGGTTCTGGCAGCATGGGTTCCGGTGGTATGGGCTCTGGCGGGGGGGGTATGGGGCGGGGCGGCATGGGCGGCGGCGGACGGCGTTAACCCGCTTTTCCAAAACATTTTTCAGCACACCATGGCCAGGCAGCTACCAAAGCGCCTGGCCATGGTTCTGGGTTTTCCGTCGCCACACGCCTAGGTATATCCACCGATTTCCGCGCCAATACGACACTTTTTACACCACTTCGCCCTGTTGCCTGTTGACATCCTTTTTGTAAAACGCTATTTTCCCACGTTACCATGCACTCTTACACTCGGGAAAACCGCCGCTTCCGTCGGGAGCGGTAAAAGGCCGTTGATGGCACACGATAGCCATTGCAATAAGAAGAACGGCATAAAGAGCCGTAACGGAATGATTCTCCGTAACGGCTCCTAAATAGATTGAAACCACAGCACGGGAGAAAACAATGATCAAGGTAGCAGCCATCGCGGAAAGCATCAACATCATGGGAAAAAGAAGCGGCACCGCCATGAAGGAACGGAACCAGGCCCCTGTTCAGGAGATGGCCAAGGAAGAGTCCGCCGCTGGCGCCTCCTACCTGGATCTCAACATCGGACCGGCACGTAAGGACGGGATCGAGTTGATGCCTTGGGTTGTGCAAACCGTTGAAGCGGCCAGCTCCGTGCCCCTTTGCCTGGACACCACCAACACCGACGCCATGGCTGCCGGGTTCAAGGTGGTTAAAAACCGCGAAGCCGCAATCATGAACTCCATCTCCGCCCAACCCGAGCGGATGGAAAAACTCATCCCCGTAGCCGCCGAAGCAGGCTGTAACGTTATCGCTCTGCTCTGGGGCCCGGACGGCATGCCCCGCGACTCCAACGAGCGCGCCGCCATGGCCGTTGACCTGATGATGGCCCTGGCCGAGGCAGGCATCCCCAACGAAAAAATGCTTTTCGATCCGATCGGCACCCCCATCACCCTGGGCGCCGACCAGATCGCCTCAGGGCTTGAGTTCATGGAAATGCTGCAGGAGATCGCCCCTGGTGCGGGCTCCACCGTGGGTCTGTCCAATGTCTCCAACGGCGTGGCCGAGCATCTGCGCAAGTACCTCGACCGCACCTACCTCATCATGCTGATGAAGCACGGGATCACCACCGCCATCGTCAATTCCTACGATACCGAGCTCATGGCCATCTGTAAAGGCGAGCGCCAGAGCCTGGTGGACATGGTCCACGGCATGATGGACGGCAACGATCCCGATCCCGCAGGCCTCACCGGCACCGCCATTGAGCATTATAAAACCTATAAGGTGTTGTCCGGCCAGAACGTATTCAGCGAGTCCTGGCTGACTCTGTAAAAAAGCGGTAGTATATAGAGGCCGCTTTCTCGAATCCGGGACGGCCTTTCTAAAAGAGGGGGCTGCGGCCTCCTCTTTTTTTGTTTAGAGGTTTGGCAGTCAAAATCCCCATTGGCACGCCGCCGAGCACCGGAGAGGCTGCCGAAAAAGGGCTTTGCACTGTTTGAGGCGAAGCCGAGTTTGCAAAGCCCCGGCAGCATCGAGGAGCACAGGGTATCCCGCCAACGGCGGGACAAGGGACACAGGGTGCCCTTTCTTTGGTTCGTTTCTTTGGGCAAGCAAAGAAATGAACAGAAGGATAAAGTTTATTTCTTGGTAAACAGCTTTTTATTTGAGGCCTGGAAATTATGGCAGACATCCCTTCACACCACATGATCTACGGCAGCCTGGTCGATTACGTCACCGGCGAACTGCTGGTGGACACCGACGACGAGCGTTACCGCCAGAAACTGGCCCAGATGCTGGTTACGGAAAAGGGGTTTGCCAAAACCGAATTGGAAATGCGGCGCAGGATTGAAACCCTGTTCGCCACCCAGTTCGTGACCTCAAAAATCGACATCGTGCTGAGTATCGCGGGACAACGGGTGATGGTGCTGCGCTACGGCCCCGGCTCCCTGGTAACCCGAGAACGTCCGGCCATTGCGGCGGCCAGGGTGCTGGAAGAGAACCAGATGATCCCCCTGGCGGTGGTTACCAACGGCGAGGACGCCGAGCTGTTGGACGCAAGAACCGGCAAGGTGCTCGCCACCGGGCTTGGGGCCATCCCCGCCAGGGAGGCGGTTATCGCCATGCTAGCCTGTCTGGATTTTCGCCCCATCGCCCCAGAACGGCGCGAACCGGAGCTACGAATTTTGAATGCCTTTGATGTGGAATCCTGCTGCGCTGGCGGACCCTGCGCCCTGCCCAATGCGAAAGAAGGCTGATATTTTGCCACAGGTTATTTATACGGAGACAGCACCATGACACAACACCCCTGGAGCAAGACAAGCTGGCAGCAGTTCAACGCCCTGCAACAGCCCAACTGGCCGGATAAAAACGAGTTTACCGAGACGGTGCAGACCATCTCCAAGCTGCCGCCCCTGGTCTTTGCCGGAGAGATCCGCACCCTGAAAAAGCAGCTGGCCATGGCCGCCGAGGGCAATGCCTTCCTGCTCCAGGGCGGCGACTGCGCCGAAGAGTTTTCCATGTGCACCGCCCCCTCCATCCGGGAGCTGCTCAAGGTTATCCTCCAGATGGCGGTGATCATGAGCTACGCGGGCGGCAAGCCGGTGATCAAGGTGGGCCGCATGGCCGGACAATATGCCAAGCCGCGCTCCGCCGACACCGAGATGGTAAACGGCGTGGAGCTGTCCAGCTACCGCGGCGACATGGTGAACGGGATCGATCCCACCCCCGAGGCCCGACGGCCGGACCCGCAACGGATGCTCAAGGGCTACCATCTGGCCTGCGCCACCATGAACATCCTGCGCGCCTTCACCATGGGCGGCTACGCGTCGCTGGAGCGGGTGCACTCCTGGAACAACGAGTTCGTGGGCCGCTCCCCCCAAGGCCAGCTCTACGATAAACTGGCCCGCCAGATCGACCAGGCCATCAACTTCATGCGCATCGTGGGCATCTCCACCGATATCCCCCAGCTCAACCAGGCCAGCTTCTTTACCTCCCACGAGGCGCTGCTTCTGGGCTACGAGCAGGCCCTGACTCGCCAGGATTCAACCTCGGGCGACTGGTACGACTGCTCGGCCCACATGCTTTGGATCGGCGAACGCACGCGGCAGATCGACGGGGCCCATGTGGAATTCTTCCGGGGGGTGCACAACCCAATCGGGGTCAAGATCGGGCCTAGCCACAAGATTGACGACGTGAAAAAGCTGGTCAGCATCCTCAACCCTGGCAACGAACCGGGCCGCTTGACCCTGATCACCCGCTTTGGCGCAAAAAAAATCGCTGACGGTCTGCCGAATCTGGCCAGGGAGATGAAAAAAGAAGGCTTCAAACTGGTCTGGAGTTGCGACCCCATGCACGGCAACACCTACACCGCCGAGACCGGCCACAAGACCAGAAATTTCGACGAAATCATGAGCGAGATCCGCTCCTTTTTCGAAATCCACTGGGCCGAAGGCACCGTGCCCGGCGGGATCCATTTTGAAATGACCGGGGAAAACGTCACCGAATGCACCGGCGGCTCCCGCAAGATTCTTGACCACCATCTGGCCGAGAACTACCTTACCAACTGCGACCCGCGTCTCAACGCGGAGCAGAGCCTGGAACTCGCCTTCCAGATTGCCGAGTTGATGCGGGAAAAATAAAAAGAGGTTGCCCGCAGGCGCGGGAATTGCTAAATACTCTTTTCGCCGAGCACGACAATAAGGCGAAAGAGAAAAACATAACCAGACTGGTGCCTGCCCCTTCCTCGGAAGCGGCGGGAGAATAGGGAAGACGGTGTGATTCCGTCACGTTGGGCCAACGCTGTAAGCGGGGACCGACGCCGCAGATGCCACTGCCGCAAGGTGGGAAGGCGCGGCGAAGGGTGGAGCCGCAAGTCAGAAGACCTGCCAGCCTGGAAAAAAAGGAACCATCTGTCCAGATAATTCCGCATCGCCGTTACCGGTGGTGCGGAATTTTTTTTGCCCGCGGACGGAGAACAAACACAGGAGCAACACCATGAAAACCCAACTGGAACTGGCCCGTGACGGTATCATCAGCGAACCCATGCAGCAGGTCGCAGCAAATGAAGGCTTCAGCGGCGAGACGATTCGCGCTTTGGTGGCGAAAGGGGAGATCGTCATCCCCTGCAACCCCAACCGTCCCGGGCAAAAGGCGGTGGGCATCGGTACCGGTCTGCGGGCCAAGGTCAACGCCTCCATCGGCACCTCCTCGGACATCGCAGACCTCGACCTCGAAATCCGCAAGGCCCGCGCAGCCGAGGAGGAGCAGGCCGACACCCTGATGGAGCTTTCCACCGGCGGCGATCTGAACCGCATCCGCAAAGAAATCCTGGCCGCCACCACTCTGCCGGTGGGCAATGTCCCGCTCTACCAGGCCTTTTCCGAGGCAAGCAAGAAATACCACAACCCCAACAAACTCGATCCGGAATATCTCTTTGAGCTCATCGAGCGGCAACTTGCCGACGGCCTCTCTTTCATGGCCATCCACTGCGGCATCAACCGCTTCAGCATCGAGCGGCTCCGCAAACAGGGCTACCGTTACGGCGGGTTAGTCTCGAAAGGCGGCACCTTCATGGTCTCCTGGATGGAGCATCACCATAAGGAAAATCCGCTCTACGAGCAGTTCGACCGGGTTTGCGCACTGATGAAAAAGTATGATTCGGTGTTGTCGCTGGGCAACGGCATCCGGGCCGGCGCCATCCACGACAGCCATGACCGCGCCCAGATGGCGGAGATGATCATCAATTGCGAACTGGCCGAGATCGCCCGCGACCTGGGCTGTCAGGTCATGGTGGAGGGGCCGGGCCATGTGCCGCTCGACGAGATCGAGGGCAACATCATGCTGGAAAAAAGGATGAGCGGCAAGGCTCCCTATTATATCCTGGGGCCGCTGCCCGCCGACACCGGCGCCGGTTACGATCACATCACCGCCGCCATCGGCGCGGCCCATGCGGTACGCTCCGGCGCGGACCTGATCTGCTATATCACCCCGGCCGAGCATCTGGCCCTGCCCAATGAGGCGGATGTGCGGGAAGGGGTGCGGGCTACGAGGCTGGCAGCCCGAATCGGCGACCTGGCCCGCTACCCAGAGCGGCGCGAGCAGGAAAAGCAGATGGCTATCGCACGCCGCGACACCAACTGGGACCGGCAGATGGAGCTGATGATGTTCCCGGAGGCAGCCCGCAAGATCCGGGAAAGCCGCACCCCGGAGAACAGCCGGACCTGCACGATGTGCGGGGATTTCTGCGCCATGGAGCGCGGCATCTCACTCTTCAAAGACGACATCCGCGGGGATAAGTGCGGCTGCCAGGGGTAACCGGGCGTACTCCGTTGGCTTTACCGGCCGGGGTCCAGACCCGATTCAAGAGCCTGGATTCCGGCCTTCGCCGGAATGACGACCCTGATAAGGAGCCACACGAAGAGGACTGTCTTTCTACAACCTGGGCGGCCCCAGCAAAATCATATCGGCGATGGTTTTCTTCACCTTGGGCAACTCGCGCTGACGCGGACCCAAGAATTCCTGCTCCAGCGCGGCGAGCTCCCGGAACAGGGGAGCCCGCTCCACCATGGGCACCACCGGCCGATCCCCCACGATCTCCTGGCAACGGAAGCAGCCGGGGAATTTTTTTATCTGGCCATTGGGATAGGTAAGACTGGACGGCACCCCATGCATCCGGCAGATCATCAGCCGGTGGCGGTAGAGACCACACCGCCCTTCTTCGTTGAGCGGGCACATGACTTGCGGCCGTTCGCCCCTGGCCAACGCCCTCTCGCAGGCTGCGGCATACTTGGCAGCCCTGGTTTCCATGGCCTTACGCCGCGCCGGCTCAAGCTCCTGCAACCCCACCCAAAGATAAGCCCACTCCACATAGGTGTGGTGCTGAAAATAAGAGTCGCAGCAGTTGTCCGGGCAGCCATCACAGGTGAAATCAAGCTGACGAGCGACGATGTCGTAGGCCTTTTCCATACGGTCGTACAGATCGGCCATTTTCGCGGCAAGTTCCGGTTGCAGAATAGAGCCTTCCATGATCAATTGTCCTTGTTGTGTTGAAAAAAACAATCTACTCGAAAACAAACATTCCTTCAAAGACATCCGACCATGACCTCTCTTCTTCCCTGCTTCAAGGCCTACGACATCCGGGGCCGAGTGCCAGATGAACTGAACGTTGCCCTGGCCTTTAACATCGGCCAGGCGTACAGCGCCAAATTCACCCCGAAAAAGGTGGCCATCGGCCACGACATCCGCCTCTCCAGCCCTGGCCTGGCCAAAGCGCTGACCGATGGCTTTCTCGCGGCCGGGGTGGATGTGGTGGACCTGGGGCAGGTCGGCACCGAGGAGATCTACTTTGCCGCCTTCCATCTTGAGGTGGACGGCGGGGTCATTGTCACCGCCAGCCATAATCCGGCGGATTACAACGGCATGAAGCTGGTGCGCCAGGGGGCCAGGCCCATCTCCGGGGACACCGGCCTGCGGGAGATCGAACGGCTGGCTGCGGAGGGGCGTCGGGTTACGGCAGACAAACCCGGTGTTCTGACCCAGATGGACAACAAGCCCGCCTACCTTGAACACCTGCTGGGCTATATCAACAAAAAAACTCTGAAGCCGCTCAAGATCGTGGCCAACCCCGGCAATGGCTGCGCCGGAGCGGTGATTGATCGCCTGGCCGCGCACCTGCCCTTTGAGTTTATCAAGATCCAGTGGGAGCCAGACGGCACCTTCCCCAACGGGGTGCCCAACCCGCTGCTCCCGGAAAATCGGGCGGTCACGGCCAAAGCGGTTCTGGAACATGGCGCAGATTTCGGCCTTGCCTGGGACGGCGATTTTGACCGCTGCTTTTTCTTTGACGAGCAGGGGGGCTTTATCGAGGGCTACTACCTGGTCGGCCTGTTGGCCCAGGCCATGCTGGCCAAGCATCCGGGGGCGAAGATCATCCACGACCCACGCTTGGTGTGGAACACCCAGGAGATCGTCCGGCAGGCGGGCGGTATCCCCGTGCTGAGCAAGACCGGCCACGCCTTCATCAAGGAGCGGATGCGGGCCGAAGATGCGGTGTACGGCGGCGAGATGAGCGCCCACCATTACTTCCGCGATTTTGCCTACTGTGACTCCGGCATGATTCCTTGGCTGCTGGTGGCCCAGATCTTGAGCACGTCCGGCCAACCATTGTCCCATCTGGTGCGGGAGAGGCAGGCGGCTTTTCCGGTGAGCGGCGAGATCAACAACCGGGTGGCAGACCCTGCTGCGGTGATTGCCAGGGTGGAGGCGTTTTATGCCGAAACACCGGGGGAAAAGGATTACACCGATGGCTTGAGCTTTACTGCGGAGGATTTCCGCTTCAACATCCGCAGCTCGAACACCGAGCCGGTCCTGCGCCTGAATATGGAAAGCAAGGGCGATGCCGCGCTCTTGGCGGCAAAAACCGCAGAGCTTTTGTCCCTGATCCTGGCTTGAGACAGATACCCTGGTGCATTACAGATGCTTGCAGTGGTGACGCTCCGGGTGTATTACAGAATCAAAAGAGAAGTTTGAACGGTCTCAAAGGGAACAAAGATGCCTTGTGCAAATCGAGTGATATTCCGTGCCCGGCAGGTGAAGTCTGTGAAACATGCCCAGGGGCTTTTGCCCAATGAAGTAATTTTTTAGGGGCTGTCCTAAATAATTTTCATTATCTAGGACAGCCCCTAATATTATATAGAAATTTGAAGGTAAAGAGTCCCCCCTAATACAATCAGGTTCGCTTCCCATGAGTTTCTATACAACAAGCTCCCAAAACAGGCGTGACAGAATTCTTCACTCGGCCCTCAAGCTTTTTCATAATAAGGGATATTTCAAGACCTCTGTGCATGATATCCGTGAGCAGGCTGATGTCAGCATTGGACTGGTGTATCGTTACTTCAAAAATAAAGACGAAATCGCGCAGATAATCCTACGGGAAATCTCGGAAGATGTTTTTGCAAATATTGAAAAAATTATTGCCCAACACACCACGACACATGACCGATGCCGTGCCATAATGGCCTATTATTTTCAACTTACCGAAGATTTCCCTGAACTCGTTGATTTCATATTTTTCGCGAGACACCCGGAAATTATGACCACAGGCTCACCCCTCTGCGCAGGAAAAACGCTAAGCTTTATCCGTCAGGCCATACAGGAAGGAATAAATAGCGGAGAACTCAGGCCGCTTTCAACAGCCGTTGCCGGTCCAAGTTTATTTGGGGGCATGATAAGACTCATTCAACTCAGATTGATGGGGGTACAACAAGAACCATTACCTTCACTTCTTGACGAAATTTGGGAATCAGCCTGGCGTGCTGTGAAGGCCTGATATTTTTTTACCTCGCAACAAGAATGAACGTTCATTTTTATTATTGTAATCTTTTACACCCCGTGTAATAACAAACTTAACTAATTTCCTTGCAACACTGGCTGAAATTCGATGGTAATCAAATATGCATATGTAGTTGTTGCTTGCGACGAGCTCATTGTTGTGCTGGAAAAATGGCGGTGATGAAACCAAAAACCAGAGGGGGGGAAATGAAAACAAAATTGTATCTAATCTTCGGTGTGTTGGTGCTCTTTTTTGGAAATGCAACTTTCTCTTTTGCCACAGCCCCAAAACGTCTGGATGAGGGAACGGGGATGTGCCGGGAGCTGAATTTTAACAACAGCGGCTGGGTGAGCGAGGGACATACCATCTTCAAAAACAGCTGCAAATCTTGCCACCGCCGTGGAAATGACAAAAAAGCGCCTTTTTTGGAAACGGAATCCACAACCTCGGAAGGATGGAATCGAGTTTTTTGCCGGAAAAGTGCCAAGTGCGCCAAGGACGGCTCCTGGGCAAATTTAACCAAGGAGCAAATTCTGAAGTTGAATGACTACCTCTTCTGGAATGCTTACGGCACCTATGATGCCCGCACAGCTGAACGCTGTGGTTGATGATCTCTTCTTTCCCCGGTCGGGGAAAACGAAATCAGGCGCTGGCCTAAAAACGAAAATCCCTCCACGCGGAGGGATTTTCGTTTCACTACCAATTTGTTTTCTTAAAATAAATCTGTCCCATCTCTCATCGTGATCCTAGCTTTTCAATTGGCAGTCACAATCGCCAAAAATCCATGCAGGCTTGCCGTGACCACAAGCGCCAAGCCAACCTTGCGGTGGATGCCGCTTTTCACCTGAATCCAATGCTGGCCGGAAAACAACTGGAACATAAGCAGCATAAAATTGATGAGCCCGAGAATCTGCACCAGGGACATTCCGCCGATCCGCATACCTACCCTTCCCCTCAGAATGCTGAAACCACCAGCCAGAACTATTGCAGGCCCACCGTCGCCGTTGCCGTGTTACTGCTACCGTGCATATTACAGAAAGCTGCCGATTCAAGGGTAATCGGCCCGGTCAGCACGTACTCAAAGGTGCGGCTGAACTCGGCTGCCTCCGGAAGATTCATCCCGCTGAATTCCCAGCGAGCCGCCTCCTGACCATTGATAATGAGATTCACCATTTTGGTGTGGTGGAAAAAATTGTTGGCGCTGTGCGTGACAAAGAGGGTGATTTTGATCTTCTCGCCTTGCACGGCATTCGCCGGGACTTCCAGGCGGACAGCCGACTTGTTGGCCAAGGCCGAACCCGCGCCCAAAAAGAACAGGGCGATTACCAACAGCAACAATTTTTTCATGGTGCTTCCTCCTCTGCCTTATTGAAAAAAACCCTTCCTTTTTCAGTATATCAAATAGCGTCCACGATTGTGTTGAAGATTGTGCTGGGCCGCATGGCCTGGGTGGCCTTTACCCGATCCGGGCGATAGTACCCGCCAATATCCACCGGGCTCCCCTGGGCGCTGTTCAACTCGGCTACAATCTTGGCCTCGTTGTCACCAAGCGCCTGCGCCACCTTGGCAAACCGGGCCTGCACCTCTGTAACCTTGCTCTGCCCGGCCAACGCCTGAGCCCAGTAGAGGGCCAGGTAAAAATGGCTGCCCCTGGTGTCCCGCTCCCCCACC